>Ga0070732_10000008_pt1 | contig 280761 bp, 220 predicted proteins | sample Coa_R1_5_FD_66449 | JGI IMG/M metagenome (GOLD analysis project Ga0070732, IMG submission 66449) | Surface soil microbial communities from Centralia Pennsylvania, which are recovering from an underground coalmine fire - Coalmine... | ecosystem: Environmental > Terrestrial > Soil >... | reverse complement strand
CGAGTCCCCCCTTTCGCACCATTTATTTTTGTCGCTGTGCTCCAAACCGCCGGCGTGCATTCCTCGCGCTGTCATCCCTCCGCGTTCGTAGCACGCCGCTCGCCACGCCAGTCGGGCTCGCGTCGGAACTTCCGCATCACTCGGTCGCTTCGCTCGCTCAGGACGAACGAAGCGAACCAAAACGCCGATGCCCCTATTGCATTCGATTCCACGATCCTCGTTTAGATGCTCGAGAAAGAAGGAGCTAGAATGGTTGGCGTGTATGGACTGGACCGATCTATCTGAAAGAGTACTGTTCGCCGACACAGTCTTTGATGTCGGGTTTTGTGACGATCCGGAAATTGTAGTCAGCTTTCAGAAATATGTGGATTGGCTCGAACTGCGTCTGATCGGATGGGGACCGAACAGCGAAGCCGTCCGGTTTCTCAAAAACATCGCGAACTCCCAGGACAATGCCCAGCTCGCCCAGGGCCTGCACGGAGAATGGCGCCGGGAACAGATCGAAGCGGTGTTGCGGGAAATCCTCGGCGATGTGCTTCGGCCCTAGCCAAGGTCTATCTCTTTTTCGACAGCCTATCCTGAGCTGGACTCTGCTGCCCACGATACACGAATATGCTTGCTGCATTTCCACAAGAACAGGCATTTTCACGGCGGTTGTTGGATTCAAGCCAGGGAGAGGTTGAGGCGGTACAATGATGCGTCCCTGAGTTCAGAAGGAAACTCCAAAATCAAATGTCACGCAGCGCTTGGCGCGGGAATCCTGAAACGTTCAAGATTCGGGTGATCCTGTTTCTTCTGATGATGGTCTGCGGAAAAGCGTGGGCGCTGGATGAATTTGTCGGCATCAAATGCGGAACCGATATTCCCAAGTCGCTGATTGGGAAACGCGACGCAAACGAACGCGTGGCTGTTCTCGAAGGACGGCACAAAGATCTGGGGCTTAAGAACCTGGGCGGAACAGAGATCTCCGATTCCCTGTTTTTGGCTTCATGGCAGATTTGCGGAAGCGAGTACGAGCTGCTGGTGAATACAAAAAGCGAGCTGATTCGCGACGTGCTTCTGTTCCCTGCTCATTCGGCGGCCTCGCCTATGTTCGTCGGCGCATGCCGCGCTGATGGAAAAGAGATTCCCTCGGTGGTTGTGGCAGTGCTCAATAACAGCGCACGATACAACCCAAGAGATGAAAAACTGGCCAAGACCATGCTCAAGGCCTCTGCCGCATGGAAGGCAGACGAGACCACGCAGAAGTTCGCTAAGCAATCGACGGCAGGCCTGGGATGCCCATTAGGCGGGATCGTTACTCAGGACGGTGGTCCGTAATGTATCCGAGCGGGCTGTGAGTGCAGTTGAAACTCGTTCTCACGGCCGGGCGCTGGGAGAAAGCTTGGAAGATCGGGACATCGGGGGATCGGGTGATCTGACAACCAAAACCCTTTACCACAGAGGACACGAAGGAGACAAAGAACGGCCATGGGATTGTCAGTAAGCGGGAGAACGGCGGTTAGGAAATGACGGGCGCGTTTGCTCACCAGCTGGCGTTGCTTCCAGTCAATATAAGAATGGCCATTGGGGGGACGCGATGAATCTGTTCCAGGACATTCGGTTCGCGCTGCGCAGCATTCGCAAGTCGCCGGGATTTGCCATTGTGGCGATGCTGACGCTGGCTTTAGGCATCGGCGCCAACACCGCGCTGTTCACGGTGATCAACACGGTTTTCCTGAACCCGATTCCGGTGAAAGACGCCGGCCACCTGGTCAACATCTATACCTCCGACTCCAACAACATCATCGCCAATTTCAATTTTCTTCCGGTGTCGCTGCCGAACGCGCGCGACATCGCCCGCGAGATCGACTCTTTCTCCGGCGTCACTATCACCAGCTTCGGCTTCGCTCCGGTGAGCATGACCATCGACGGCCAGCCCGACCGTTACTTTGCCGACGTGGTCACGGGCAACTACTTTGACGTGCTGGGCGTGCCCGCGGCCATGGGCCGCACCTTCCGCCCCGAAGAAGACCGCGAAGGAGCGGCCGGGGTTGCGGTGTTGAGCTACGGCCTGTGGGAGCGGAAGTTCGCCTCCAATCCCGCGATCATCGGGCAGAACGTGCTGCTGAACGGCCAGGGATTCTCCATCATCGGAGTGGCGCCGCGCGGTTTCCAAGGCCCCAACGTTCTCGGCGGTCCCGACATGTGGGTCTCCATGTCGATGCACGATCAGCTGTTCTCCGGCCTGCAGAAGACCATGTTCAACGAGCGCCGCTTCCTAGGCTTTGCCGCCATTGGCCGGCTCAAGGACAACGTGCCTCCGGAGCAGGTACGGCAGCAGTTGAAGGCGCTGGGCTCAACGCTGGAGCAGGGCTTCCCTGCCGCCAACAAGGGCCGCAGCTTTTTCGCAGTCCCGCTGTTGCAGTCGGCGATCAATCCCAACCTGCGCCGCTTTCTGACCCTGGGAAGCGCGGTGCTTATGACGGTAGTGGGACTGGTGCTGCTGATCGCCTGCGCCAACATCGCTAACCTGCTCCTCGCGCGTGCAGCCGGACGGAAACGCGAGATCTCCATTCGCCTGGCCATGGGCGCATCGCGCTGGCGCATTGTTTCTCAGCTACTGACCGAATCAACGGTGCTGGCGCTGGCCGGAGGCGTGTTGGGCCTGGGGCTGGCGGTGATCGGCCGAAATCTGCTGTGGAACATGCGTCCACCATTCCTGGTGGCCAGCTTCACTCTGCCGCTGGACAGCCGCGTTTTGATCTTTAACCTGGCTATCGCCCTGGCTACTGGACTGATCTTTGGGCTGGTTCCCGCGCTGCAGTCATCGCGTCCTGACCTGGTTTCGGAATTGAAGGAGCGCACCGGCAGCGACCACTTCTCCGGCCGCGTCTTCAGCGTGCGCAACGTCTTCATCATGGTTCAGGTGGGCCTGTCTCTGGTCGCGCTGATCGGCGCCGGACTGTTCCTTCTGAGCCTGCGCAACGCACAGCAGATGGACCCGGGCTTCGACACGCGTCACCTGGGCATGATCTCCTTCGACGTAGGATCTCTCAACTACGAACCAGCGCGGGTTAAGGAGTTTCAGCGCCGCGTGCTGGAAGTGGCACAGACGACGCCCGGCGTACAGGCGGCCACGCTCTCTAACGCCATACCGTTGTTTAACGGCGGATTCGGCCGCAGCGTCTTCCCTGAAGGCCGCGACCCCAACGCCAGCCGCAACGGCATGTTTTCGCAGGTCGCCAGTGCCTCCCCGGAGTACCTGCGCACCATGCACATTCCCATCCTGCGCGGGCATGATTTTGACAGCTCGGTGCGCGAGGATTCTCCGCGGATGGCGATCCTCAACGAGACGGCAGCCAAGCGCTTCTGGCCCAACGAAGATGCCATCGGCAAGCGCTTCAAGTTTTTCGGCGCCGACGAGTGGATACAGGTCATGGGCGTAGCCCGCGACTCCAAGTACAACACCCTTGGCGAAGATCCGGCTCCTTACATGTACCTCTCGCTGCTGCAGTACCCCAGCCCCGCTGCCACTGTGCTGCTGCGCACCGGACCCGACACTCGCGCGGTTCTGGCCGACCTGCGTCCCCGAGTGCAGGCGCTGGATCGCAACCTGCCCCTGACCAACGTGTGGCCGATCACCGAAGTTTTTGACCAGGCGCTGTGGGCGCCGCGCTTCAGCGCCGGCCTGCTGACGATCTTTGCTCTTCTGGCCATGACGCTGTGCGTGGTCGGCATCTATGGCGTGGTCAGCTACGCTGTTGGCCAGCGCGTGCGCGAGATCGGCGTTCGCCTGGCCCTGGGCGCGCAGCCCAGCGACGTGCTGCTTATGGTCCTGCGGCAGAGCGCCGTCACCATGTCCATCGGCCTGGGCGTGGGCCTGATAGCGGGCATACTTCTGGCCACCGGTATTGGCAGCCTGCTCTATGGCGTCAGCGCTAACGAGCCGGTCGCCTACATTTCCATTGTCGTGGGATTGGCCCTGGTTGGGCTGATCGCGAGCTATATCCCTGCGCGCCGCGCCGCGAAAGTCGATCCGGTGATCGCACTGCACTACGAATAGGCGCGGAGGACTGCTGCGACGGCGAGGTATCCGGCTAACCGAAACCGCATATGGCAGTCGAATAGCGCAGGAAATTCTCGCTTGATACGCAAGATCCTTAAATACACCGCGATCGCAGTCGCTTGTCTGATCTTTCTGGTTGTCGTCTCCGGCTTGTCGTACAGAAAATATCGCCAGCACAAAATTGCCGACGAACGCGCCATCAGTTCGCCGCACGGCATCGACAGCCTGGAAGCCGTGCAGATCGGCGGAATCGAACAGTGGATCCACGTGCGCGGCGAGGATCTAAACAACCCGATCCTTCTCTTCATCCACGGCGGACCCGGAGTAGCCTTCATTCCCCTCGCCGGCGTCTTTCAGGGACCGTGGGAGAAGTACTTCACCGTGGTGCAGTGGGATCAGCGCGGAGCCGGCAAAACTTACGCTGCCAACGACAGAGAGCTTCAGCGCCGAACCATGAACCTGCCCCAGATGGAGCAGGACACGCTCGACGTGGCCAACTACCTGCGCAGCCGGTTTAAGAGAGACAAGATATTTGTCGTCGGCCATTCCTGGGGCAGCGCGCTGGGATTGTGGCTGGCGCACGAACATCCGGAATTGATCTACGCCTACGTTGGAAGCGGGCAAGTTGTCAGCATGGAGCAGAATGCTGACCAGATGTACCAGGACGATCTGCAAGCAGCGCGCAGCCGCCACAACAACCAGGCAGTCAGGGATCTGGAAAGCGTTGTGTCGCGCCCCTCTGTGCATCCCGCGTTGAACAAGATCATGATCGCCAATCGGTGGGCCGGAGAGCTGCTGGGCCCGCCCCCGAGCCCCGAAGACTTCACCGATGTGAAGAGAATTCTGTCATCGGTAATCACATCTCCTGACTACTCCCTCGCCGATGATTTAGGCTTTATTCGCGGCCAGGCATTTTCGCTGCAAGTATTCCTGCCGCAGCTAACCAGCCTTGATCTCAGCAAACTTGGCCCTGAATTCCGCGTGCCTGTTTTCTTCTTCGAAGGGCGTCAAGATCCCTTCTGCCGGCCGTCGCTGATCCGGGACTACAGCCAGACCATCACGGCGCCAAAGAAAGAATTCGTGTGGTTTGAGAGTTCCGGCCATTTCCCGTTCTTCGAAGAGAAGCAGAAGTTCACCGACGAATTAGTGCAGAAAGTCCTGCCACTCGCGCGATGACAAGGGTCCGCATTGCCTTTCTGAATATCGTAGACTCAAAGCTGCATCCTATTCACGCAGGCTCTTTCTGCTTCACCGTCGAACTCGACTCAATCCATGAAGGACTCACTGGCTTCGGAAACAGAAGAACGCGGCGAATCGAAGATTGGATTCGCGGTGCGCGCTTTGCGGCATCGCAATTACCGCCTGTTCTTTGCGGGGCAGTCGCTCTCCCTGATTGGTACCTGGATGACTCAGGTAGCGACCAGCTGGCTGGTTTACCGGCTTACGCATTCGGCGCTGCTGCTGGGCGTTGTAGGATTTTCGGGCCAGATCCCGGCGTTGCTGCTGGCGCCGTTCGCCGGCGTCTGGGTCGACCGGCTGAACCGCCACCGCACGCTCAAAGTCACGCAGACTCTGTCGATGATCGAGTCCTTCGCCCTGGCGGCGCTGGCCTTCACCCACACGATCAACATCTGGAACATCATAGCCCTGACCATGTTTCAGGGTGCGGTCAACGCGCTGGACATGCCGGCGCGGCAGAGCTTCATGGTGCAGATGATCGAGGACCGCGCCGACCTGGCCAACGCTATCGCCCTGAACTCGTCGATGGTCAACGGCGCGCGGCTTATCGGGCCGTCGATCGCCGGCGTGATCATCGCCGTCTCCGGCGAGAGCTGGTGCTTCCTGATCGATGGCATCAGCTACCTGGCGGTCATCGGCTCGCTGGTGCTGATGAGAATCACGGCGGCAGCTCCCACGCGCAAGCCGGCCAGCGTGCTGCAGGAGCTCAAAGACGGCTGGGCCTACGTAACCGGGTTCTCCCCGATTCGCTCCATTCTGCTGCTTATGGCTGGAGTGAGTTTGATAGGAATTCCCTATACTGTGCTGATGCCGGTCTTTGCCGGCTCCGTTCTCCGCGGCGGCGCGCATACCCTGGGATTCCTGACCGGAGTCTCCGGCCTGGGCGCTCTGGGCAGCGCCATCGCGCTGGCCATGCGCAAGACCATTGTGGGTCTGGGGAAAAGAATCGCGGTTTCGGCATTCCTGTTCGGAGGCGGCTTGATCGGCTTTGGACTATCGCGCTGGCTATGGCTGTCGCTGCCCATGGTTCTGGTGGCAGGATTCGCCATGATGCAGCAGATGGCCGCCAGCAACACCATCCTCCAGACCATCGTGGACGAGGACAAGCGCGGCCGAGTGATGAGCTTCTACACCATCGCTTTCATCGGAATGATGCCGTTCGGCAGCCTGATGGCCGGAGCCCTGGCCAGCAAAGTCGGCGCGCCGCTTACGGTGATTATCGGCGGCATATTCTGTATCGCCTGCGCTGCCTGGTTCTCAACGCAACTGCCGGAGATTCGCCGACAGGTCCGTCCGATCTATCAGGAGTTGGGCATCATTCCCGAAGTGGCTGCGGGAATCCAGACCGCCAGCGCCCTGCAGACGCCGCCGGAGTAGGCCGTTGCCCATGACAGCCGCAGCAGCAATTACAATCGAGGCGATGGGCTTTTCCGACTTCCACGGCAACCCCGGCACAGTGCTTCGCCTGCGCGAAATGCTGGCCCAGGGACGCCTTCCTCAATCGGTCATCCTCGCCGGACCGGAAGGATCGGGTAAATACACGCTGGCGGTGATGCTGGCCCGTGCGCTGAATTGCGTTGGTCCGGAAGGAACACCGGTTGACAGGAAATCGGATTTCGTCTTCACCACCGATGGCCTGCCCGACTTCTGCGGGCAATGCGACAACTGCAGGAAAATCGGCGAGGCCGCCGACCTGGAAGCAAGATTCAACGAGGCGATCGAGGCCCGTGAAGCTTTGCGCGATACCGACAAGCGCGAGACGCGGATCTTCGTCCAGACCCATCCCGACGTACTGGTGATTCCGCCTGATCCGCCGCAGATGATGATCAAGGTCGACCAGGTGCGGCACGTCAATCACACCATTCATTACAAGCCGGCCGAGGCGCGCCGGCGGGTCTTCATCTTCACTCCTGCGCCTTTTATGAAAGAGGCAGCGAACGCGTTGCTCAAGACCCTGGAAGAACCGCCCGAGTTCGCGACCATTCTCTTGCTGGTACGAAATCCGGGCGAGCTGCTGCCCACGGTCCGCTCACGCAGCGCGATCTTTACCCTGCAAGCGCTGCCCGGCGACGAGATCGAGCGCTTTCTGGCGCGACATCGGCCGCAATGGAATGCGCGGCAGCGCCAGCTTGTGGCCCGGCTGAGTGGAGGCGCGATCGGGCGCGCACTGTCATTTGATCTGGAACAATATGCGTCCGCCCGCAAAGACGCGCTGGCTGTCCTGCACACTGCCGTGTCGTCCGCGGATCACTCCGAGCTTTTCCGCACCACGGAAACTTATCGCTCCGGCGCCGAAGGCAAGGAAAAGACAGATCAACTGATCACTACTACCTATTCCCTGCTTCAGGATCTGATGGCTCTCGGCGCAGGCACGCCGGAACTGGTTCGCAACACGGATATTACTGCGGAATTGAAAACTCTGGCCGGCGCTACCGATTTCGAGTGGATCGTCCGCGCTGTTCAGTCGCTGGGACAGCTTCAGAGCGGGATGCGCCGCAACCTGCTGCGTTCGCTCTCGCTTGATGCCTTCGCCGTCTCCCTGGAAGCACAGGATTGAACCTGGCAGCCGAATTCGCGTCGAACTTCGGCGAGATAAAGCTCGCCCTCATAACCAAAACGTCTGGCCAAAATAGGGTGTAAGTATGGAGTGCCTCAGGAAAACACGCGGCTCTGATTCGGGCACTCTGGTGTAGAATTTTCCCGCATTTTTAGCGGGCCCGCACCGGGTCCAGGGAGGCCGCCGTGAAGTCAAAATTGCTATGCGTGCTGTTGTTGAGCTGGGGCGTGATCTACGCGCAGGAGGCTGGCTCGCAAAACAATCCCCCGACTTCACCTGATGGCGTTGCCCAGCAACAACAGAACCAGGCTCCAGCCCCGGAGACGTCGCAACCGAGCGCCCCGCCGCAGGGCGGCGATTTTTCCAACAACTGGGACGCGCCCAAAGTTCCGGCAGGCGTAATTTTGGTGAAAGGCGCGTGGGCCAGCGCCAGCGACTCCATCACGCCTCTGCCCGAAGGCGGCGGGATCACAGACAAGGTCTACAAGAACGACTACTTCGGGCTCTCCTATTCCCTGCCCGCGGACTGGTACCAGAAGTTCGCCGGTCCTCCACCGTCGGATAGCGGCTCTTATGTGTTGCTGCAACTGCGGCCGACGGAAACCTTCAAAGGGACGAAGGGCACGGCGCTGGTCACCGCTCAGGACCTGTTCTTTTCCATGCTCCCCGGCAAGAATGCGCTGGAGCTGGCGAACTACAGCGCCAAGTCCCTGCGATCGGACTACACCCTGGAGAAGGCTCCTGAGGAGATCACGCTGGCCAGGCGTTCGTTTGTGCGCATGGCGTATGCGTCGCCAGCGGCCGGGCTGCACTGGTACGTGCTGAGCACGGAAATTCGCTGCCACGCCTTGCAGTTCGTCTTCATCAGCCGCGACACGCAATTACTCGATCGCATGGTGCAGAGTCTCGACAAGATGACCCTGCCTGAAGAAGCCGGCGCCATAACGGGCACGGGCGGCGGCAAGGCTCCGGTATGCGTCAAGAACTATGCCGGCCCGAACAACGTGGTGAACCGCGTGGAGCCGGTTCTGCCGGACCACAAGTACAATCCCATCCCGGTGAGAATCATCATCGGCAAGAATGGCAAAGTCACCCACGTCCACATGATCAGCGCCTTTCCCGACCAGGCAAAGATCATCACCGATGCTCTTCTGCAGTGGGAATTCAAACCTTACCTGGTCAACGGAGAGCCCGCGGAAGTGGAAACCGGGATTATGTTCGGGCTGAATCCGCGTCCGCAACGAAAGGCGGCGACGAAGCAGTCCAACCCGGTCTCTGATTGATCTTTCTTCGAGCGGCCTGGCTCGCGGCTAGCTTTTGTTCCTGGCCAGCGCGCGGCGAATACCCACGTTCAAAGCCTGCTTGGTGGATTTGTATTCCTCGGCTGAGATCGATCCGTGCAGCTTTTCGTTTTCCAGTTTGAAGAGTTCTTCCTTGAGCGCGTCGAGCAAAGGTTCTTTTGCGTTCGTTTCCCGAGCAGCGGCGGGGTTGCTGCGGAAATACCAGAAGGCACATATGCTCAGCGCCAGGGCAACGGCAATTCCGGCCAGGATCAGCCAGGCCTGGCGTGAGGCTTGCGCGTTCGTGAGTTCACCGGTTTTCGCTGACCCATTGGCCTTAGCAGCAGACAGCGCCGCCGGCGCAGGTGTGGCCTGGACAGCCGGCACGGTGAGTGGCGGAGCTACTCCGACACCCGAGATCATGAAGGCCGGCACATCACCGGCCAGAGGCTCACTCACCGCCTTCTCGATCGTGAGGTTGTTGGCCACTCCCGGCGTCACGTATTTCCTGGGCTGCAGCGCGCGGAAGGTCATCGACGGCGGATGCATTACGGCAAATTTCTGGATGGGATAGGCCAGCTTCAGATGAAAGCTGGTGGGCCCTTCATAGGGCAGGTGATAGATGAATTTGTAAAGCGTGTCGCCAGGGCGCATAGGGAGGTTGATGGCAAACTGTCTTCCCGGCCCTTTGATCTCGGCGACCGGCGCCTTCAGCCACATGCCCTCTCCGCTCCGTACCTCTGCGGAATCGAGCACGCCCTTCGCCGGCAGAGTCACCACGAAGTTCTTCGCGTTCGCCTGTGTAACCGGCGGGTTGCTGGCGTTGCGAATGGCGTACATTTCCGTCACCTTGAGAAATTTCCCGTCAGATTCAACCTGCGCCATCCCGATGGTGCCAGCCATGCCGGGAATGCGGTCCACTGCGTCGTAGACGTTGATTTGCGGGGATGAACTCGCGGTAGTTGCCAGATCGTAGTTCACGCCCTGGTGCAGCACGCGGACCACGTACTGCGCAGTCGCAACCGGAGTCGCGAAGGTGAATGCGCCCTGCTCATCGCTCCTCGTCCTTCCCTGTTCCTGCATGCCCTCGCCGAGGCGAAGAAGCACTACTTCATTCCCCGCCGCGGGTTTTCCCGTGGTCTGGTTGTGAACCATGCCGGTGATGTCGGCTCGCGACGACCTGGCCTGCAGCAGCAGGACGGCCAGAAGCGCGGAGTGGATAATGGAACGCGTGTTCATAAGAGTAATGAATCGAGACGGTCTCATAGTCTATATCTATGAGTCAAAAAATTTGCGCGATCATTGATAAACAATTCCCGGCGGTCTGTCCAGAACCTTTTTCACCGAATCCATCCGTCAAAACATCCTTACTGCCGCTGCTCCCAACAAAGGCGGAGCCCGAAACCGGGCTCCGCGTAGAGCAAAGTGATGATTACAGCGAGCGCAGGAAGTTGAGGACATCCTGCTGCTGGCTGGGTGTGAGGTCGTTGTCGAAGATCAGCTCCACAGTCTGCGCTTCGCCGCCGTTGCTGTCGTGGGCTTCAATGGCGCAGAGCAGGTTGGTGCAGCGTCCGTCATGCAGGAAGAAGATCCGCTGTCCCAGACCCCACAGAGGAGCCGAGCGGAACTGGTCGCCGCCGGCGCCGCCCTGGGAAACGTTGTCGGCCAGCACATTGCCCATGTGATGGATTTCCAGATCACTGAACAGGTTGGCATTGGCGTTGCCCAGATCGTTGGTCAAATTGGACGGTTGAGTCTTGAGTGTTTGCGTATGACACAGCGCACAGCCTACGGCGCTGAACAGCGAGCGGCCGTTGGCGATGGAAGCGGCGCCGCCGGGCACAGTTGTCGACGGCGTGGGCGGAGCCAGAAACTCCATGAACACCGCGAACAGCGTGATGTCGCTGGCCACTGTTGAAGCGCTGGTTCCGTCAGAGTGAGTCTTGTCTTCGGGATAACCGATTCCCGCGAGGTTCAGGCAGTTGGCAGGCAGTCCGCTCCCCAGCTGGTCCTCACCCGGCAGCGGACGGTCCTGCGTAAACAGCTCATTGCTGATGCCCATTTCCACGTTGTAGGCCTCGCCCGCGAACAGCAGCAACGACTTGTTCTGCGCCTTCCAGCCAAAGCGGCTGATGGTGCCGTCGTTGCCGTTGTGGTTGAAGGTCCCGGAGACGCCCACATTGTTGTTATTGCTGGAGGCCTGGTTGGCCAGCAGAGTGGAATCGTCGATGTTCGCCATCAGTCCGGTGCCGAAGGTCGGCGTGGGAATGCGGAAGATGATGTCGTTATCGGCGTTCGCTGTGTTGAAGCTGGGCTGTTGCAGACTGCAGTTGCCGGCATCAGAGCGGCCGGAAACCGTGAACAGGTCTTCTACACCGCCATTCGGCGCGTTGAGATTGGCGGTGCCGTTGGGATTGAAGAAGAATGGGAACCGGGCTTCACGCACCGGTCCGTTAGCCGCCACGAAGAATGGGATGCTGTTCGTGGATCCGCTCACCAAACCGTTGGCGATGGCCTGGCTCTGCGGGTTGGGACCGACGTTGGGAAACACGTTGGCATTCGGGCTGGTTCCTCCGGGGGCCGGCTGCGAATGACAACCTCCGCACGAATCCAGGTTGAACCTGGGTCCCAGGCCTGGGTTATCGCCGGTAACGGTCTGGTGCTCGTTAAACTGGGCGAGGCCAGCCTGGAAAAACGCAAAATCGTTGGGGTTCGATGATACTGAACCCAACGGCTGGCCGGCGTTCACGCCCGTGCTGCTGCGAACTCCGGGATCGGTTTGGGCAAATGCCGCAGTTAATGCAAGCAGAGCAATGCTGGCCAGGGCCAGCAGGCGAAACTTGGGATGACTCATTTTGCGAGTTCCTCCGAACGGTTAGCTTTCAACCTTTTCCTTGTTGAGCAGGAACTCTGCCGCACTCAGACGATTGAGGAGTTGTCTGATTTAGTGGACGGCATCGCAGAGATCGAACATCTGGCTCTTGCACGATGGGTGTCAATGTGGGCCAGAAGGCCCGAAAGTAATGCGGAGCTCTCAATCAAGTCAACATGGAATACGGACAATCGCGTATGAAAATAGGGCAGTTACGTTTCATTTCGGAACAAGAGAGACGAAATTGCTAACTCCATCAAAAAATATTCGCAGTGGCGAGCCTGCAATCAAAAACCGCGGATGCCGTGCCGCACCCGCGGTCCTGTGGAACAACAACAGCGAACTATAACGAGCGCAGGAAATTGAGGACATCCTGCTGCTGGCTGGAGGTGAGGTCGTTATCGAAAATGGACTCGACCGTTGTGGCTTCGCCGCCGCTGCTCTCGTGAGCTTCAATGGCGCAGAGCAGGTTGGTGCAGCGGCCGTCATGCAGGAAGAAGAGCCGCTGTCCCAGACCCCACAGAGGAGCCGAGCGGAACTGGTCGCCGCCGGCGCCGCCCTGGCTGACGTTGTCGGCCAGGACCGAGCCCATGTGGTGAACTTCAAAATCACTGAAGGCGTTGACCGAGGCATTGCCCAGGCTGGGAGTGAAATCGGAACGATCAGTCCGCAAGGACGGAGTGTGGCACAGCGAGCAGCCAACAGCATTAAACAACGAGCGGCCATTGGCGATCGAGGTGGACCCTCCGGGTGTGGTGGTGGAAGGAGTGGGTGCGGCGGACAAGCGCATGAACATGGCGAAGCCCACGGTGTCACTCAACGTGGCGGTGGTGCTGCCGGCGCTGAAGTTGGTGTGGTCTTCCGGCGTGCCGTTGATGCGGCAGTTGGAAGGCAGTCCGCTTCCCATCTGGTCTTCGCCTGGCAGCGGCCGCTCTTGCGTGAACAGCTCGTTAGTTACGCCCTGTTCCACGTTGTAAGCCTCACCGGCAAAGATCTCCAGCGACTTATTCTGCGCCTTCCAGCCGAAGCGGCTGATGGTGCCGTCATTGCCGTTGTGATTGAACGCGCCGCTGACGCCAACGTTGTTGTTATTGTTGGACGCGTTGTTGGCCAACAGAGTGGAATCATCAATGTTCTCCACCAGGCCCGCGCCGAAAGTCGGAGTGGGGATGCGGAAGATGATGTTGTTGGTCTGCTGGGCCAGGGCGAAGCTGGGCTGGGGCAGGCTGCAGCTGCCGGCGTCAGAGCGGCCGGTGATGGTGAACAAGTCTTCCACGCCGCCGTTGGGAGCATTGGTGTTGACAGTGCCGTTCGAATTAAAGAAGAACGGGAAACGGACTTCGCGAACCGGGCCGGTGGAGGTGATGAACGACGGGATGGTGTTCTGGGCTCCATCCGCATTGGCGTCGGTCACCTGAGGATTGGTGGTTGGGCTGCTGCCGCCGGTAGCTGGTTGCGCATGGCAGAACGCGCAGCTTCTCGAGTTATAGCGCGGTCCCAGGCCAGTGCCGGACTCGATGGTGCCGGAAACCGAATCAACCTCACGGAAGCGGCTTTGGCCGTCTGAGAAGAAATTGAGAATGTCGCACGGTACCGTTGTCAGCGCCGGGGGAGCACCTGCACATTGACCGGCGGCTACGGATGCAAGCGGACCGCCGGCGGCCGCGGCTCCGCCGCGAGGACCCGGATCGGTTTGAGCAAATGCCATTCCCGCAAAGAACAGCACCGCCAGGGTAAACACTGAGACGAGCTTAGCTGTCTTGATCAAGACTTCCTCCTTCTGCGTAAATCCTTCTCCTGAGTACTGGGTGAGCAAGCACGCACACTTCTAGACCGCAACCCGCAAGTCAGAACTCTCCCGCCGCGTGCGGCTGAGGACACAGCGGGCACACGTGGATTTACCTGACTTTCGGACCAGTGGGTTGTTGGCTAGCTTCCGTTTAGGCCAGAACTTCGTTTGAAAAAGGAAGCATCCGACGCGCCGTCCTGAAAAGTTTCAGAGAGCCGCGTCTCGCATTGGAGTTGACGCCCGCAGTGCCTTGCAGACGAACCTGTCTCGTATCTGGCTGCGGGGGGCACGGGTTTTAGAGGGCCGAGCCCGATCTTCGGGAGCAGCGCTTTTCCGTCGCAACGCCACTTCCCAAACTGCACCGGTAATTCAGAAACTCGGGAATATTAGCAGCTTCTTAGCTCGTGTCAAGCAAAATGAAAAGCGATTATTACCAGCGAACGTTAAGCAAGAGCACGCTTTGACTTTCCGACGAAGCAGTTAACACGATTCCCGGTAATTCAATAGAAATTGGGGCCAAAACCGGGAATTCTCGGCATAAGGCGGCGCGAGAGCAGCCAGCACGGACTGCGTTGCGTACAATTTCTTCTGAGCCTATGCCCGCGTTCTGCGACGTTGCCATACCCGTGCCCCTCAATATGACCTTCACCTACCGGCTCAACGGCCTGCAGCCGGCGGTGGGAGCGCGGGTGCTGGTTCCCTTTCGCAATGAGAGGCAATCGGGAGTGGTCACGGCCCTGCATGACCGCGAGCCGTCGATGGAAGCCAAGCAAGTTCTGCAGGTGCTCGACTCCGAGCCGGTTCTTGATGAAACCCTGATGCGGCTGGGCGCTTGGATCGCGCAGTATTACCTGGCGCCGGTCGGCGAAGTCTTCCGCAGCATGCTGCCGTTAGCGGCTGAAATCCGCAGGGCCAGGGTTTACTCAATCAACGACCGCGGACACGAGGTGCTACATGCCTCCGCCAGCAAAGGATCATCGCTGCGTTCCCGCCAGGATCTCGACGCGCAGATGATGGAGTATGCCGTTCTGGACTACCTGGCCATGGCGCAATCCGACGACGCATTGGAGAGCACCTTGCGCTCAGCCACGGGCGCAGGCCGCAAACTTCTTGATGGCATGGTCCGCAAGAAGTGGATCACGCGAGCGGATGTAACCGCAGCGCGTGACGCGCGCCGGACGGTACAGGTCGCGCTGCTCAAATCGGTCAGCGGCAAGCTCAATGAGAATCAGAACAAGATCGTCGTCTTTCTGGAGCAAAACCAGGGAAGAGCCGCGGTGGCTACGATCCGCGATCTCCCCGTCCCGCGCACCACGCTGCACACGCTGGTCAAACGAGGACTGATCGAACTCACGGAAGAAGCCGCGGACTTTAATGTGACCCATCTGCGGCAGCGCGGCCCCACGCATCTGGACTTCATCTTCAACTCGGAGCAAAAAGTGGCCTTGAAGGCTATTCAGAAAGCGATTGCCGAAGCCAAATTCTCCGTTTCGCTTCTCCATGGCGTAACCGGTTCAGGCAAGACTGCGGTTTATCTCGCTGCGATGCAGGCGGTGCTGAAGTCGGGACGTTCGGCGATCCTGCTAGTCCCGGAGATCGGGCTCACTCCCGCGGCCGCCGCCAATCTCTACAAGGTATTCGGCGATGAGGTTGCGATCCTGCATTCTGCTCTTTCGGACGATGAGCGCGCCGAACAGTGGCACCGCATCCGCCGCGGCCAGGCGCGCATCGTGGTGGGAACGCGCTCGGCGGTTTTTGCGCCGGTCCCCGAACTGGCGCTGATCGTGGTCGACGAAGAGCACGATCATTCTTACAAGCAGGAAGAAACGCCGCGCTACCACGGGCGCGACGTGGCAGTGATGCGCGGCAAGCTCAGCGGAGCCGCCGTGGTGCTGGCTTCAGCCACGCCATCGGTCGAGTCTTATCACAACGCCGAAAGCGGCAAATACGGATTGCTGGAACTTAACGAGCGGGTCGAGCGCCGCCCCCTGCCCGAAGTCGAGATCGTGGACATGAAGTTCGACTTCCGCCGCGAAGGCCAGGACCAGCTCTTCTCGCGCCAGCTCATTCAGGAGGTCAGCGACCGGCTGGAGCGCGGCGAACAGGCCATGATCCTGCTCAACCGCCGCGGATACTCCTCGGTGGTTCTCTGCCGGGCCTGCGGAGAAACGCTGCAGTGCAGGAATTGCACCATCGCCCTGACGTTCCACAAGGCTGGACACCGCATGGAGTGCCACTACTGCGGCTACCGCCAGGCGGTGCCGACGAAGTGTCCCGGTTGCGGCAGCGAGTACATCTACTTTCTTGGCGCGGGATCGGAAAAAGTGGAGGAGCAGCTGCACGCGGCCTTTCCCCAGGCGCGCATCGGGCGGCTGGACCGCGACACGGTTCGCACGCGCCATGACTACGAGCGCGTGCTCAACCAGTTCCATGCCGGCGAGATCAATTTGCTGGTGGGCACGCAGATGATCGCCAAAGGGCACGACGTGCACGGCGTAACTCTGGTAGGCGTGGTGGGTGCGGACTTCGCGCTGGGATTTCCCGACTTCCGCGCCGCGGAGAGAACGTTTCAATTGTTGACGCAGGTTTCCGGACGGGCCGGGCGCGGGCAGATCCCGGGCAAAGTGGTGCTGCAGACTTTTCATCCCGACCATTACGCCATCGAGTTCGCCCAGCGCCACGATTACAAGGGATTTTACGAAAAGGAGATTCGTTTCCGGCGCTGGATGCACTACCCGCCCTTCAGCTTCCTGGCCAACATTCTGGTGCGCAGTGACAAGCTCAACTACGCATTGCGCTGGAGTGGGCAGATCGGGAAGTGGTTTGAGAGCACGCGCCATCCCGGCGTGCGCGTGCTGGGGCCGTCAGTGGCGCCGATTCTGCGCCTGAAACGGGACTATCGCTATCACTTCATCGTCAAAGCCGAGACCCGCGAGAAGCTCAACACCACACTGCGCGAGATGCTGGCCTTTACCGCTGAAGAGAAAATTCCCGCCACCAGCGTGATCGCCGACGTGGACGCGTTATCGCTGCTTTGATGGATGCAGATAGTTGTGGACCATTTCACGACCCTTATTGATGGCATCCTGAACGGTGGGACCTTCAATGGGCGCAGGGGTTAGAGTCAGCAGCAGCATAAGAGCGGCGGCAACTGACAGGACGCGGCTGCGGAGAGGCAGGCCAGGATTCGGGGGAACAATTGGATACGCCCGGATGGTAACGCGAAGCACGATGGCCCATAGCAGCCAGCTGATCGAAAAAAACCAGCTGAAGAACAGCAGCACGAGGATACAAAGCCGGGAAATCCAGATGTGGGCTCGCGGGTTCAAGGCAAAGACAATGTGGCCGCCGTCCAACTGGCCGCCGGGGAGTAGGTTCAGCGCCGTCGCCAGCATGCCCACCCAGGCCGCCACGCCAATCGGGGCCAGGTAAAGATGGGCGGCGCTCATCTGGGCCGCCGCCACGTGGCTGCCCAACGCGCCCAATAGCCATCCGGCCACGCGGAAAATAATGGGAAAACCCAGCACCGGCCAACCCTCGCCGGGCGCGATGGTAAGCGGCTTGGAAACCATCAAAGCCACAAACAGGATGGGCACCGCCACCAGGAATCCGGCGATCGGGCCGGCAATGCCGATGTCGAATAAATCTTTGCGGTTGTGAATGGGAGAGCGAATGCGAATGACTGCTCCCAGTGTGCCAAAGAGAGAAGGAAACGGAATGAAGAATGGCAGAGTCGCCAACACGCCGCGGCGGCGGCAGAGAATGTAGTGACCGAACTCGTGGGCGGTCAGAATCGCCAGAAGACACAACGCGAAAGGAACGCCCAGGACAAGGCGGTGGTTCCAGTCGGCTAACGCCCAGCTCCATGGGAGAGCATGATCATCATCGGCAAACGGCCAGGCATTGCGGTTGAAGTCGAATTGCAGTCGCGCGCCGATGCATAGGGTGCTGAGAAGCGTTGCGACAAAAAGCAGTGCGTGCAGCCAGTAACGGCGCTTCGGCGGCTGCACCACCATGACCCTGATTTCGCGCCGCTCAGGGTCGTAGATCTGGTATTCGAGCTGAGGGGGAGGATTCTCCGGCATGGAACTGAGGGCCCGCCAAGCCAGGCTTAGTCGATCGACTGCAGCTCCTTCCCTGGCTTGAAGCGCACCGCTTTTCCGGGAGGGATGTTGACTTCCGCCCCGGTGCGCGGATTGCGGCCGATGCCGGTTTTCCGCGGGCGAACGTTGAAGACGCCAAAGCCGCGTAGTTCAATGCGCTCCCCGTGGGCTAGCGCCTTTTTCATGCTGGCAAATACGGTTTCCACCGCCATTTCGGCTTTGGTCTTGGTAATTCCGGTCTTATTGACCACTTCGTTAATGATATCGAGCTTGATCACGGGTCGGCTCTCCTGGTTCGCACAAGGGACGTAACTTGCAGATAGTATTGGACTTCTGCGCTGGTTGTCAATGGACCTTACAGCCAATTAAGATGACACGTTATCTTCGACAGAAACATCCCTCAAGTTACCAAGGAACCCCGCTCAATGGCGATAAAAAGTGACCGCTGGATCCGCAGGATGGCCCTGGAGCACGACATGATCAACCCCTTCCAAGACCGGCAGGTCCGCGAAGGCGTGATTTCTTACGGCGTATCCTCGTATGGCTACGACCTGCGCGTGGCCGACGAATTCAAGATCTTTACCAACGTGAATTCGGCGGTGGTGGATCCCAAGAATTTTGATCAGCGCTCGTTTTTCGACGTCAAAGGGCCTTCGGTCCTGATTCCGCCCAATTCTTTTGCGCTGGCCCGGTCGGTGGAATACTTCAAGATTCCACGCGACATCCTCACCATCTGCGTGGGCAAATCCACTTACGCCCGCTGCGGCATCATCGTGAACGTGACCCCCTTCGAGCCGGAGTGGGAAGGCTTTGTGACGCTTGAGATTTCCAACAGCACTCCTCTGCCGGCGAAAATCTACTCCAACGAAGGCCTGTGCCAGATTCTTTTCTTCCAGGGCGACGAACCGCCCGATGTCAGTTATAAAGACAAGGCGGGCAAGTATCAGAAGCAGTCAGGTATTGTGCTGCCTAAGCTGTGATTTCGTCCGGTTTGTCAGCGGAAGACTCGCCGCCTAAGCGAAACGGGGGCTACCGCGCGTCGCCAGCTTCAGGCTTGCATAAGCCCTTCGGAGTCCAATCCTGCACGAGGGTGGTATGAGGTTTTGCCGACTCATGAAGAATCAGCACCAACGCCCGGCGCTGCTCCTTTCCAGTAGCAGTCAGGTGCATGGATAGACCACCTGGGACGATGACGGGCTGCCCACCGGCGCGCCCGGTCTGCATGCGGCCGTCAGAACTTTCCAGGCAGGTTTCGCCGGCAACCGTATACCAGGCTTCAGGGCCGGAATGTGTATGCCGGTTCGAGGTCATTCCCGGGTCAAATACCGCTTCCATATATTGCGCCGAGTAGTTCTCTCCTTTGACGACCGGGAGCGGGCCGATTTCAGCCACGCGGCTGCCGTAATTGGCGCGCGACGGCCTATCTTCGATGGTTAGCAACCACACTTTGCCCATGGATTCCACGACCGTTCCACGCGATGTCTTGGCGGCTTCGGCCTGCTCGCGGGTGGCGTATGTGTCGAGGCGCCAGAACACTGCTGCCTTCTTCAGTTGCCCCATGGGTTGATCGGAAAGGATCCAGCACCCCACTTCCTGCGTGCGCTGGCTCACCGGCTTGCAGAGCCCGATCGCAGTGCCTTGTCCCCATGCTGCCTTCTCGGCGAACAGAGCTATCAGCAACGGGAAGACATGGAGAAAGCATCGACGGGAATTCATAACAAGAAGTTAACCGATAAACGCCGCCAGAAAAACACCGAATCGGCGGCGCAACCGGGCAAGGCTTTGCAATGAGAATATCTCAGGGCTGGGCGGAAACCTCGGCAGCCTTGTAGATATATCGTATGGCCGGTTTGTAGATTAAAAGATGAGAAGCGCCATTGCGGTTCAGCTTCAGGCAGCCGCGATCATACCATTCGATGAAGCCCTGTACCTGCTCGCCATCCTTAAGCACAATCACTACCGCCGTCTTGCTCTGGATCTGCTTTTGGTAGTAATAGTTTTCGGCATGGGTCTGTTCCGTCGGCACGGCCTTGCGGGGGCCGTTGCTGGGCAGGCGGTCGGTGCGCTCCAGGCGTTCGCGGCGCTCGGAAACCGGCTCCGTGCGCGGCGGATTCGAACTCAGAGAAGGACGGATCAGCTTACGGCTGATAAATGATTCGTCCGTCTGTTCGGGGGCTTGTCGTGCGGCAGTCGCTTCGCTGGAATCCTTCATCACCTTTGGCTCCATTCCCGGCCCAAACAAGGCGGGAGTAAGCCCACCGGAGTCGCGCTGCACAACGATTTTGGCCGGGATTTCTTGCGAGTTATTAGAATTACCGTATCACAGCGCGGCGATGTCTTTCAATTGACTGAAAGGCCAGTGAACCAAAATTTACCGAGGGCTGGCGCATTCGCGGCGCAGGTCATGGCGCGCTTTGTCAAGCGCCAGCGGTTCAGTCTTCCTGCGGCTTGCTCTTTGGTTTCAGATCCAGATACTTCATCACCATCTGCAGATCTTTCCAGGCCTCTTTTTTCTGGCGGGGATCGCGCAGCAGAAATGCAGGATGGTAGGTAACCAGCAGCCTTGCGCCCCTGAAGTCATACCAGCGGCCGCGGAGGTTAGCCATGGAGTCGTTGACGGCGAGCAGGTTCTTGGCCGCTACGGCGCCCAGAGCCACGATCACCCGGGGGCGGATCACCTCGATCTGGCGCAGGAGGAATGGAATGCAGGTATCGCACTCGTCCTTCTCCGGCGTGCGATTTCCCGGCGGACGGCACTTGACCACGTTGGCAATATAGACGTCCTCGCGCCGCAGCCCCATGGCGGAAATCATGTTGTTCAGCAGCTGGCCGGCACGACCCACGAAGGGCTCGCCTTGCGCATCTTCGTCAGCGCCCGGCCCTTCACCGACAAACATGATGTCGGCATCGACATTGCCCACGCCAAAGACGATGTTTGTCCGGCCCTTGCTCAGGCGGCAGCGCGTGCAGTCGCCGATATCATCGCGAATGGCGGCGAGCGCCGAGGGTTTATCTTGGATCACCGGCAATGCCGACCGGGGCTCCGGAGCACCGGCCGCCGGCGTCTCGCTATCTTCGCCGGCGACCTGGGCTTCTACCGGAATCGGCTGGCGATAGAAATCGTGGATTCCCATCTCGCGATAGTAGTTTACGCGCGCCGATAATTGCTTCTGAGTTTCGGGATCGAGACGAGGCATTCCCTGACAGTGTAATCGAGGAAGGAAATCAACGCTGTGTGGAATTCTTTCGGAGCGCGCGCTCAGCCTTGAGTTTTACGACGGCGTCGAGAACCCGATGGGCGATCTCCCACTTGCTGTTCTCCGGAACAGCTTCTTCGCCGCCGGCGGTGAGGATGGTAATCGCATTTCGTTCAGAGTCAAATCCGATGCCGGGCCGGGAAACATCGTTGAGCACGATGGCGTCAAGCGATTTGGACTTGAGTTTTTTGCGGGCGTTTTCAAGCACGTTGCTGGTTTCGGCGGCAAAGCCCACCACGATGCGCGATCCTTTGTTGCGGGCAATCTCAGCCAGAATGTCGGGCGCGGGCTGGAGGTCGAGGCTGATCGGCTCTTTGCGCTTGATTTTTTCTGTGGCCGGATTGCGCACGGTGAAGTCGGCCACGGCCGCGGCTTTGATGACAATGGTGGCCTGTTCCAGATGAGCCATCGCCGCCTGGCGCATCTCTTCCGCTGTCTTGATGGGAACGAACTCGGCGGCGCCCGGAGGCTTGAGCGCGGTGGGCCCGCTGATAAGCACGACCTTGGCGCCGCGGCGCAGAGCGGCTTCGGCCAGGGCGTAACCCATCTTGCCGCTGGAACGATTGCTGATGTAGCGCACGGGATCGATGGGCTCGCGCGTAGGTCCAGCGGTGACCAGCACCGTCTCTCCGGCCAGATCCTGCCGCGCGCCCAGGGCTTCCAGCACCGCGGCCACGATGGTCTCATTAGCAGCCAGTCGTCCCGGACCAACCATGCCGCAGGCCAGGTAGCCGCTGTCCGGTTCCACCACGCTGTAGCCCCGCTTCCTCAAGGTCGCGACGTTGGCCTGTGTAGCGGGGTTCTCCCACATGTTGACGTTCATCGCCGGAGCCACCACCACCGGCGCAGTCGTCGCCAGAAATAGAGTGGTCAGAAAATCATCGGCCTGACCGTGGGCGATCTTGGCAATAACATCGGCGGTTGCGGGCGCGATCACAAGGGCGTCGATCGACTGGGCCACGGCAATGTGCTCCACCGCGGAATCGATGTTCGGATCTTCCGCGCCTGCGCCAAACAGATCGGTAATTACTTTTTCTCCGCTCAGCGCGGCAAAGGTCAAGGGACGGACGAACTCCTGGGCAGCGCGGGTCATCACCACCTGCACGCGTATACCGCGGTCCTGGAGCAGGCGCACCAGTTCCGCGGCCTTATAAGCCGCGATTCCACCGGATACTCCCAGGGCGACCTTCATACCTAAATTGTAATTGCTTGAAATGCCAACGGGTAGTTACCGGTACGATGCCAGATCTCGATTTGAGCTAAGAGCAACAGCGATAACTGACGTAACTTGAAAGACTTGCAGCTTTTGGGCATTTTAGCTATTCAGGGGATTTTCTGGCTGCGGGCAAGGAATGATCATCAAATACCTCTTAATCCGCCTGGTACCTGTCCTGCTTTTGTTCGCGCTGGGCTATTCATTCTTTATTCCCAGCGCCGGGGAGAGGCAATTCCTGCGGATGGAGGCGGCGCTGGCCAAGGCCAAGAGTTACCGGATGGAGGAAAGCGCACAGGGAAAGACGATCGATCACTGGACGTTTGAGGTGGTCTGCCCCGACCGGCAACACAGCCTGCAAACGTCGGCATTTGCCGAGCGTCAATGGGACACGCCAAGAGATGTTTACATCGAGCATTTTGACGTGGGGAATCGCCACTACGTCAAATACTTTAAAGATGCGGACTGGAAACTGGATGGCGCGGGGCGATCTGTCTGCGGGCACTCTGTGCCGTTTCTTCAGGATGGATATTTTCCCGACTTCAAGCACATTCGCGCCCTGGGTGGAATCGAGAAACGCGGAATGGATACGGTGGCCGGGCAGGCGTGCCGCGAGTGGAGAGTGACCTTCCACGCCGGCAACGGGAACGAAAAGATTCTGGATTACTGCATCGGCAGCGACGATCTCCCCCGCCGACTGATCGCGAACGAGAATTCCTTCCGAGTTGTCTGGACCGACTGGAACCAGCCGATCGAGATTGATCCGCCGGAGTGGCCTCGATGAACATCAAGCTCGTGCTGTTGCTGATGGCAGGCGCATTGGCGATCGTTATCGGCGTGCACTATACCAGACATGTGGATCCGGAGATCGTGGAGGCCAACGAGGCGCTCCATCAGGCCAGAAGCTGGCACGCCGAGATGGAGCTGCATTCCCGCAACGGAGCGGGTCTGTGGAGCACGGTGACCGTGGTTTGTCCCGACCGCACCGAGTTCGTGTTGAGAGGCGTGAGCAACTCGCACACCATTCGCATCGGCGACAGAAGCTGGACTCAGGATATAGCGTTTCCACATTGGACCGAGGTCCCCAACAATGAGAACGCGCCCGATCCGTGCAGGTTCGCCGTTGACCAGCCGGCACTGTTTGCCACGCCGGTCGCAAGAGCCATGGCCATCGCTGCAGAATTCGACCGCGCGGTTCGCCATCACCTGAATTTCTCCCGCGGCGAGATGGATCAATCGAACGGAGAAGCCTGCCGCAACTGGACGGTCGACAGCTCCTATACGCTGTGCCTGAGCGAGAAAGACCACCTGCCGCTCATCTACACCAGTCTGGACGGCTCCGTGAAAGCCGTCTATACCCAGTGGAACGAGGAGATCGCCGTCAGCGAGCCGGAGAACAAGCCATACGTTATTCCCACACCCACTCCATTGCCGGAAGTCACGCCGTACATCCCGCCGAAACCGAGCTATTAGGGCTCGATCTGGTGAACGCGCACTGAATCGAGCACCTGGCGGCAGATATTCTCTTCGGTGAGGGCGTCGGTCTTTGCATAACCGCAGCCAACCGACACAATCTCGCCCCATGCGGTGAGGACGCTGGCCAGTCGGCCTTCCATTTGTACCCCGTCGATGCGGGAGGTCTTAAAATCGGTCAGCAATGCCGGATAGTCTCCGATGTAGGTATCCGACATAATGACCGGCGTACCCGGACCGGCGCGAAGCCACATCTTGCCGGTCAGAAATGCCAGGGCGCTCTTGCGCAGTTCTTCCTGATCGCTCAGCCCTCGTGAAATCTTTTCCTGGTTGGGGCCAATGCTGATGCTGGCAACGCTTTTTCCCGTTGTCGCCAGAAACGTCACGCGCATGGGTGAATCGTCGTCTGTCTCTACCGAACCGGGTAAGGCGATGGAGACCACACTGCAAGACCAACTATTCGAGCACAGGCGCTTTTCATAACGGACAAACCCTGGCGGGGCCAGCTGCGGGGTTTCGCCCTGCCCTGCACGACGGCGGGCTCGGGCCTCTGCCGCAGCGCGCATCAGCGGATTGGAATCCCCGGCCGCGGGCGCAGCCGGAGTGCCGCCACTGCTTTCAAAATTCCTGAGTGCGGAGCTCCACTCCAGCGGCGAACCCTGGCGGAGTTCGCGCACTGTGGATTCCTCCGTCACTTTGAAGTGTGTAAGGGTGCGTGTTGACCCTGCGTCATCGTGGCCAAGATAGAGACGATTGTCGATCTCGCGGTAGCGGTGCGCCCAGGCCACATGCCCGGCGGTGCGATCGAACAGCGCGGATACCTGCAGCAACCCAGTGGAGATGCTTCCAGCATACTCCACCCGCACGCTTCCCTCTGCCGTGGACGCGGAGGCGGCCAGGTCCTGCGGCGCCAGGACATACTTGAAATCAAGCTGGGCACAGCTGTCGCCGGCAATTCTTACGTCACGGATGTATTTTGCCGTGGACGCGCTCGTTTCCAGGCCGCTGTCCACATATTCCTTCCAGTAGATAAAATTCTCCCGTGGCTTCCACTCCCCACCGGCCGCGACCGGACCCCTGGCCAGAATGGGATGCAGGAGGTCCATGGTGGAGCTGACAAGCAGACGAAACGTTCCCCGAAAATCCAGCTGCTCTTCGGTAAGCGGAGGCACCGTAATTTCACCACGGTCATTGATGGAGAACGGCATCACGGTGGCGCTCAAAGCTGCGAGTCCTTCTTCCGCCTTTTTGCGGTCGAGGTCCGGACATTGCCACTGCGTCAGCCTGGGATTGAGATACCTGGCGGCTCCGGTGAGGCCTTTCCCGGGAGTCTGATCGAAGAACCGCAGCTCGATCAAAGTCGAGTAGTAATAATCGCAAACGGCGGGGCCACGATAAGACGCGTTGAAGTCGGTTTCGTAGCGAAGGGCAACGCGATCGGGAACAAAGCCAAAGTGGCCCTCGAATTCATAGGTAAGCACCTGCCCTGGCCGCAAGACCGAGCGCAGGCCGTCCTCAGCGGCGCAGGCTGTCAGGGCGAGGCCGGCCACCAGCCATGCCTGGCAGAATATCCGCTTTGGCATTGAGAATCTCATCAGTCGTAAGTTGGATAAGCTTTCAGCTTGTCGGGCAGGCGAACGACATGCGCCGACCGCACGATCTCGTCGCACAAGGGCGTGGCTTCCGACAGGTCCTCCACCAGGAAGGTGCAGCTCACAACTACAACCTGCATGGGCAGCGGGAAGAAAAAGAGAGCGACCCCGCGGCGCGGACCTCGGTTCGAACTGCTCTGAAAGGTCACCAGCTGCGCCGGCCCTCCCTCAATGAAAGTGTCCTCAGCCGTAAGGATCTTGGCGGCAGCAGTGAAGTCCGACTCCACTTCTTCGTGCACGACGTGGGCAAGGTAGTTCTGCCTGGCGTTTTCCAGAGCCTGTCGCGGATCGAACGACGTGCTTTGGTCGGGCCAGAAGGCGACGCGATAATCGTGACCGTTCTTCAAGTATAACGAGTAGTGGACATACCAGTGATATCCACCACCTTGGCGGGGTGGGCTGCCCACATTCAGATCGATCTCGACGTTATGACAGGGAGCGGGAAGGTCGGGAAGCCGGGTTACAGGCAGGCAATAGAACTCCCGCAAAACCTGACGCCGGGGAATATTCTCCTCTGTGAGGACCGGCTTTGCCGGCGCCGATTGTCTTTGCTCGCGCGTTTTGCGGGCGAGATCAGCAAGCGAGGGAGTGTCCTGCGCCGCCAGGTCCGAACAAGCGAAGGCGAGCAGGAGCAGTATCCAGCGAAGATGTTTCCCAGGAAAGCTCATTCCACCTGAAGTGAGTCGATCATGCGCTCGCAAACCGGCTCAAATTCTCCAAACTTGTTTTCCGGGATCAGGCAGCCTATCCCGATGTCGCCGCTTATCTTGAAAACCGCGCCCTCGCCGAGGAAAACATTGCCGGCCGGATCTACCAGCATGACGCGCGAAATCTTCGCAGTCTGACCGCGAATGATCTTGTCCTCTTCGTAAAGAGGAGTCACGGTGGGGCTGGTCGACAGGGTCACGCCAAACATGGGATTAGCAAACTTTTCCTGAATCCAAAGCGAAGGCGGCAGTGATCCGACGCCGGTCCATGTCCGTAAGCGGCCCGCAAACAAGCTGACCACGGCGTGATCCAGTGTCATTTCGTAGACTTCCGGATGATCAGGGACAACGATGGCTGCTGTCGGGATCAACATGCGGGCACGACTGCAATCCGGTCTACAGACTTCGCTCAGCCCCAGCCAGCGGAAGCCGGCAGGAACCTTATCCGGATCGCCCGTAGCCTCAAAGGAAGCGGCCGCGGGCTTGCGAGGAAGCGCACGCTGGCGGCGGCCCAGATCACCCAGGCTCATCCCTGCGGTTGGTGCCGTCTCGGGCGACGCCGGCTGCAGAACCGCGGCGCTTCGCGCCGCCTTAGCCCGGTCATAGAGTGTTGACTGCGGTGCCAAGTCCGGAGCGTCTTCTTCCAATTCGACGGATTGGAAAAGCCTCTGGCACATGGCTTCAGTGTTCTTCCGATCATCTGATTGAGCCAAGGCCTTGCTGAGATACAGTCGCTGCTGCTGGTAGGACTCCTTGCCGGAGGTGATGAGCTGTTCCTGCTGATTTACACAGTCGATTCTGATGGTGCGCCCTTGGCCGAAGATAAGTGCGGAGCTTCCCATGTAGTTGTTGCCGCGCACTTCGGAGATCCATCCCCGACGACTGCCGAATGTGGCTTTTCTTCCACTGGTGTACTGGCCTTGCCAGGAGCTGTTCTTCAAATGCTCATTATCGGGCGCGGCTTCTTCCGGCACCGGGTCGCCCGCCAGCACGAGCATGCGTGTGCCCATCACGGAGACCCTGGTCATGTCTCCTTCGCGGCCTTCCAATTCCATGGGAGCGGGAACCAGAAAGCGGTAACCTTCCCCCTGGAAATACTGGAAGCCCTCGGGCGGAGCAGATGGCCCACGCTCCTGACGAGCTTCCAGTTGCTTGATGACGCTTTGAGTTGAGCCTGTGCGTTGACTGTCATCCGCCGACGCCGACGGGACTGCATCCGGAGTTGCAGAGGGCTGTCGCTGGGCAACTACGGGGCCAAGAAAGAGAATCAGCGCCGCGTAGAAGGAGCGGACGGCCACGGAGACCTCTCGCTTCGTTTGAGATGACATAAACGGAAGCAAACGACTCTCGCACAAGAGTTTGGGGATAAGTGGATCGTACTATGGGCCCGTTTTCGGAAGGTATAGCAAAGAGGGCAGCTAAGGTGACTCTAGTACCCTTACATGGGTAGGGAGTGATCGGCAAGGCCACAAGTGGCTGCTGGCGAAACAACAGGGCGTAGCAATGCCACGCCTTAAACATGCATACCATGCAAAGGGGTTGTGCGGCCGGTTACCCGCCTGCCTCTTCCGGCTCCGAAGCCGCCGAGGCCGCAGGTACAGGAGCGGCTTCGGCCGCCTTCATGTACTGAACCTTGCCGGCGTCAATTTCTTCCTGGGCGATTTTGCAGACCTTGCGGGCATTGGTGTTAACGAGAGGCGGAGCGCCACCCGCGAGCTGGCGGGCGCGACGCGCTGCCACCAGGACATAGCGATAGTTACTGTCAAATCCTTCTTTTAGCTTCATGGTCCACTTCACCTCGCAAAACTCCGCTGGGGGACGGTTAGAACGAATTCAGAATACGTTTAATCTTGACTTCCATCCTAGAAGTGCGGCACTTATCCTTCACTTCTACGTAGTTTTTTTCCTGCGGAAAAAGTAGTTTGCCTGAGCGCTCGGCTCGTTCCCCTAAGACAATGGCCTGAAGTTCGTCCACCGACTGCTCCAGGCGGTCGTTGATGACAATATAGTCGTAATTAGGGTAATTCTCAATCTCTTTGCGGGCGGCGGCCAGCCGCCGCTGGGTTTCTTCCGGACTGGCATTCTCGCTTTGGCGACGTTTTTCCAGCCGCGATTCAAGCTCGGCCTTGCTCGGCGGCAATACAAAGATATTGACCGCGCCGGGCATTTTGGCTTTTACCTGGCGCTCGCCCTGGACATCGATATCCAGCAACAGATCGTGGCCGCGACGGGAGGCTTCCTCTAGAACGCTCTTGGGCGTTCCATAGTATTTGCCGAAGACTTCGGCGTATTCCAAGAAAGCTCCGGCGTGGATCATTTCTTCAAACTGCGCCTTAGGAATGAAGTGGTACTCGCGGCCGTCCTGTTCGCTGCCGCGGGGGGCGCGGGTGGTGTAGGAAACCGAAAACTCAAGGTTGGAAACGTACTTACGCAGCTCGTTTACCAGGGTCGATTTGCCCGAACCTGACGGCGCCGAGATGATGAAAAGGATTCCGCTCATTCCAGGTTCTGCACCTGTTCGCGGCACTTTTCAATTTCCGATTTCATCAATAATCCGACCTCGGTAATGCGCAGCGCGCCTCCTGAGATGCCGGAGGTCTTCGACAACAGAGTGTTGGCTTCGCGGTTCATCTCCTGCAGCAGGAAATCCAGCTTCTTGCCGACTTCACCGCCATGGTCGAGCAGCTTGCGGAAGTGATCGATGTGGGTATGCAGGCGGGCCAGTTCTTCCTGGACGTCGCTGCGTTCCGCCATGATCGCCGCTTCCTGCAGGATGCGATCGTGATCGGCCTTCACGCTCTGCAGCAGTTCCTGCATACGCGCGGTGACTTTTTCCATGCAGGCGCGCGAGACCTCGGCGCGATGGCCGGAGACCTCATGCACGGCCTTTTCCAGAGCGCCCAGGCGGCCTCGCAGCTCGGCTTCAATTCCCTGCCCTTCGTGCTCGCGCATGGCGTTCAATTTCTCAATGGCCTGCTCCAGCGATTCGAGCACCGCGGAGGAAAAACTGCCGTCGAGCGGAGTGGTTTCGCCCAGGGCGCCGGGGATGCGGAATATTGCATTGAGGTCGGGCTCGCCGGGCGCGGAAAACTCAGCGGCTGCCTTGCGGAAAGCCGTCAGGTAGCCGGCGACCAGGTCGTGATTGAAGTTGTAGCCCTCGCCGGCGCGGCGCTCCACATTGAGCACAACCTCCACGTGCCCGCGCGCCAGCCGTTCCTTGAGCACGCGCCGGATGCGCATCTCCAGTTCGTCGGAGTCCACGGGAAGGCGAAGCTGGGGATCGAGGAAACGATGGTTCACAGACTTCATCGACAGAGTGAAGGTAACGCCGTCACTGGTCTGGGACTTGACCTGGGCAAATCCGGTCATGGAGCGAATGGACATGAAATGTGTCGGCCGTCTTCAGTCGCGGCGATAGGCCTCGGCCTCTTCACTCATTTTCGGCTCTAAGTCCATAAACTGCAATTCATATAATTTGCGGTAAGTGCCGAGGCGGGCGAGCAGGTCTTCATGAGTTCCGGAATCGGTGATGCAGCCGCCTTCCAGCACCACAATGCGGTCCACGCGCCGCACCGTGGTCAGGCGGTGGGCAATGACGAACACCGTGCGGCCGGTCATCAGGTTCTGCAGCGCCGATTGCACCAGGGCTTCCGACTCGTTATCGAGCGACGACGTGGCTTCATCAAGGATGAGGATGGGAGCGTTCTTGAGCAGGGCGCGGGCGATGGAAAGGCGCTGGCGTTCGCCGCCGGAGAGCCGCAAACCGCGCTCGCCGATCACGGTGTCGTAGCCCTCGGGCAATTTCATGATGAAGTCATGCGCCAATGCGGCGCGCGCGGCTTCCACCACCGCGGCCTGGCCCACGCTGGGCTGGCCGTAGGCGATGTTGTTGCGCACCGTGTCATTGAAGAGAATCGTCTCCTGGGTCACAATGCCGATCTGCCCTCGCAACGACGCCAGCGTGGCGTCACGGATATCCGCGCCGTCGATCTTGATGGAGCCGGTGGTGACATCGAAGAAGCGAGGCAGCAGGTGAACCAGCGTGCTCTTTCCGGCGCCGCTGGAGCCGACGATGGCGACAATCTCTCCGGCCTCCACTTCAAGGTTGACGTTGCGCAGAATGGGCAGCCCTTCGGAATCCCCGTAGGCAAAGCTGACGTTTTCGAACGTGACCTTATGGCTAAAGCGCGGCAACTGCATCGCGGCCGGCCTTTCGCGAACGTCGTCGTCGGAGTCCATGAAGCGGAAGATTTCCGACGATGCGCCCAGCGCCTGCTGGAAGCTGTTGTTGAACAGCGCGAACTTGCGCACTGGATCGTAGAGCTTGAAGACGGCGAAGATGAATCCCAGGAACATGCCGGGAGTCATAGCGTGGGTCTTGATCTGGTCGCGTCCCAGCCACAGCAGTGCGGCAGCGGCGATAGCGCCGATAATGTCCATGAGCGGCGAACTCACCGACTGCACCGCGACCGACTTCAAATTCGCGCTGAAGAGCTTTTTGGCGGCGCCACGGAAGCGGCGGCTCTCCCAATGCTCCATGCTGAAAGCCTTCACGATGCGGTTGCCGGTGATGGTCTCATGCAGGATGTTCTGAATGTCGGCCAGCTTGTCCTGGCCCTTGCGCGTGGTCTGGCGCACGCGGCGGCCGATCCGCCCAAACGAGAACACTACGACGGGAATGAACAGCAGCAACACCCAGGCCAGCTTATGACCGAGCATGACCACCGCGATCACCATGAAGATCAGGGTAAAGAATTGCTGCAGGAATTCCGCCATCACGATGGAGAGCGTAACCTGCACTTTCTCGATGTCGTTGATGATGGTGGAGATCAGCGTTCCGGTGGTGTTCTGGGAGAAAAAAGCCACCGACCGCCGCAGAATGCGGTCGTAGAGCTTGTTGCGGAGGTCGGTGATCAGTCCGAAGCCGGCATAGTTGACCAGGTACGTCCCGGCGTAGTCGCATACGCCTTTGATCACCGCCGAGATGACCAGCGCGACCACCACAACGGTAAGCGGGTTATGGAAATAGCGGGGGACAAACTCCTGCAGCTCAACCACCCTTTGGGAGCCGGGAATACTGAAAAGCTTGAGGTCGTGGCCGGGGGCAGCAGGATTGAAAACCTTGTCGATGATGGGGACGATCAGAAGAACCCGAAATGCGTCCAGCGCGCCCACAATCGCCATCAGCACCACCGAGGCGGCGAACTGAAGCGAATAAGGACGAAGATGGCTGAGCAGGCGCTTTAGCTGCTGCATAAACCACCCACTGCGGCTGGAAACATGACGACCTATTCTAATGGACGGTGGCTTAAATCCGTATCAGTCAGGAGCCCTATGAGTTAAAAATTGTTAATTACTTTGGAGAGTCGCGGTGCACAACCTTCACCCGGTAACCCGCCTTGACCAGCAATCTCTTTACGTCTTCGGCGATCATCACCGACCGGTGCTGGCCGCCGGTGCAGCCAAAGCCGATGGTCAGGTAGCTCTTGCCCTCGCGCACATAATGCGGAATCAGATAGATCAGCAACGCGGAGATGCGGTTGATGAACTCCTGCGTCTGCGGAAATGAGCGAATGTACTTGGCCACCTGAGGATGGCGTCCCGTAAAGCGGCGGAATCGAGGCACGAAGTGCGGATTGGGCAGGAAGCGAACGTCGAAGAGCAGGTCAGCGTCGTTGGGCACGCCTGCCTTGTAGCCAAAGCTGACTACCGACACCAGAATGTCCTTGTCCGTTGTCCCTCCGGCAGTGAACTTGGCGGTGATGTGCGCGCGCAGCTCGTGGACGGTAAAGCGCGACGTATCCACCACTAGGTCAGCCATGGCGCGAATCGGTTGCAAGGCGCGGCGTTCGCGGCGCAAAGCGCTGCGCACGGTGGAGCTCTTGCCCAGAGGATGCGGCCGGCGGGTCTCGCTGAAGCGGCGGAGGAGCGACTCGTCCGACGCTTCCAGAAAGACCACTGTGGTCTTCAACTGCTTGCGCAGGGAGCGGATGATGGCGGGAAGCTTCTGCAGTTGCTCGCCCTCGCGTATGTCCGCGATCAGAGCGGCGTTCTCGACTTCAGGAGAATCCTTGGTGAGATCGGCGAAACGCGGAATCAGGCCGATGGGCAGATTGTCGACGCAGTAGTAGCCCAGGTCTTCAAAGGCCTTCAACACAGAAGCCTTTCCGGAACCCGACATTCCGGTGATCACCACCAGATGCTTGCTGGTGCGGCGCTGCCGGCTCTTGGATCTCCCACGTTGAGGCTTCGCGGAGGCAGACACAAGGCGATACTAACACGAGGCGGTTTTCAAACCTTGGCCGGCGCAGGCTGCGGCGTGGAGGCTTCTACTTCCTGTGACATGGCATAGATGGTGCGCCACGCGCGCGTCAGCATGCGCGACTCCATCTGCGATTTCCACTCCCGCGCCTGGCGTTCTGCCGCGTCCCGGGCGGGCGAGACCGGCAGATCGTGAATGCGACGCAGGTAGTCGCTCAACTTTTGCCAGGAATCGAACAGCTTTCCTTCCGCCCACATGAAGGCGATGTCCAGCCGAGGCTGCTGCAGTTTGCCCACATCATGGCTGACTGCGTCCGCCCAATGGCGGGCTTTGGCGGGATCGTCGCGGTACCAGGCCTGAAACCACGCGGCTTCAAAGCACAGGCGATCGCGCAACCGGCGCGACGCCGCATGATGCGTTTCCAGAGCATCCTCAAGGTATCTGGTCGCGGAAGTGATGTCCTGCTGCGCCGTCGCCCACAGGAACGCCAGCCAGCGGCCCGCAACCGCATCGCACGAATCGTCGCGTATGGCGATGAGGCTGAGAACGCGGGCTTCATTCCACGACGCGGGATTCTCGCCGCCCTGCAAGGCCAGCTGAAATTCCAGGATGGTCATCCAGCGCTGGGCATAAGCCTCGTTCTTCAGCAGCATCAACATGCGCGAGCCGTCGGAAAAACTGCCGCGGCTGGTGTCCGGGATAAGATCGGCGATCCCCTGCAGGGTGGAGATTCCAGCAAAAACATGAGCGAAGAATGTTGCCACGCTTCCCCACTGGCCGCCCCATGCCGCTGTCTCTGTGACAGCTGCTAACAGGAAGTTCGTGGCCGGACCGGCGGCGTAAAGGAAGAAGAGGCGTCGACGCAGGCTGTCTGTCTTTCGCGGCACCAGACCACAGGCCGCGATGCGCAGATTGTCACACCTGAAATCGCGGTCGCCCAGGTTGGCATCTTCTCCTGACGAGCCGCTCGGTTTGATTCGTCCGAAGCCTGTCAACATGGCGGCCGCCAAGTGCCCAAGCTCATGGCCGGCCTGACTCAGCAGCAGCGCAGCGCCGGGAATCAGAAAACTGGCAACGAGAATGGCGCGCCAGGATCCCAACGACGACAGCGGTTCCACCACACGGCGCAACAGGGGCAGCCCGATCAGGGCCAGGATCACAGCGCCGCTCAAAAAGAAGTATTCCCCAGCGCTCAACCGCAGCCGCCGCCGCGAGGGCAGAGGTTGCAGCAAGTCCAGGATGGGCGTGGCAGTGGGAGAGTACCTTATTTGTTTTGTGTCGGCCGCAAGTTCCATTGGGGAGTTTGCCAGCTCTCATCATAAGTTCATTCCCCCTCAGGTCATAAGGACCGAGGTTCCATGGACTTTGGTAATCGCCACCCAACATTAACAATTGCTGCGGGATAGCCGATGAGGGGGTGCACCTCGTTGGCTACGTGCTGATATTGATCTACGCTGCTAGTGAAACCCATTTCACTCATAACCCGATTATGGTGGAATCCTGCTGTACCCCTGGGAGTGAAGCATGAAGGCAGCTCGACTGTGCTCGGCAGTGCTTCTTGTTCTCTTTCTCGGCCTGTACATCGCAGCAAAAATTCACTTTTTCACTCGGTACTTCCGGGCCTCAACCGCGTCCTATCTCCGTGAGCACTCCATCATTTGGGCCGCGATGGCTGCGCTAGCCCTCCTGAGCTGGCTTGTGGAGAGGCTATTTGCACATCAAGACCGGTCCTAGTTGCGTTGCGGACTACTACGCTCATACCCGGATGAGCGCTATCCAACGTTATCAGCCTGCTTCTGTTTCTGGCTGAGTGCTAACTGCTGAGTGCTCATTGCCATTTGCTTCTCCTGCGCGTACACTCTGCGCCGATTCAACCAGACAAAATCCCCACAGCGGACATCGCCATGACACAACCGCGCACCCTCTACACAAAAAAAAAAGGCAGCATCGCCGAGCTGGTGTTGAACCGTCCGGAGGTGCTGAACGCCGAAAACCGGCAGCTGGTCAACGACTTTCATCGCGCGCTCGACGAACTGGAGGCCGCCGCCGACCTCAAGGCCGTAATCGTCACCGGCGCCGGCCGCGCGTTCTGCTCCGGCATCGACTTGAAGGAGCTCTCCGCCGGACAGATCAAGCTCGACTGGTTTCGCCGCACCGACGAGGCTGTGCGCCGCCTCGAATGCCTCAACGCCCTGACCATCGCCAAGATCCGCGGCTACGCCATCGGTGGCGGGCTGCAGATCGCGCTGGCCTGCGATTTCAGAGTCTCCACTCCCGACTCCCATCTTGGCCTCCCCGCCGTGCTCGAAGCCCTGATCCCCGGTATGGGCACTTACCGCCTGCCGCGCTTCATCGGCCTCGGACGCGCCCGGCGCATGGTGCTGACCGGCGAACTGGTCGACGGCAGCGAAGCCCTGCGCATCGGGCTGGTGGACTGGGTCGCCGCCGACCATGACCTCGACCATAAGACACAGGCGCTGGCGGAAACGGCGCTCCGCGGCAGCTCCACCGTGCGCGGTTTCGCCAAGAAGCTGGTTACCTCGTCCTTCGAATCCGATTATGACCAGGCCTTCGCCGCTTACCTGGATTATCAGCAGCAGTCGCTGGACTCCGAAGATCATCGCCGCACTATGATGGAGTACCGCCAGCGGAAGAAATGAGCGCGTCTTGCCGATTGCGCGCCTGGCGATCCTGTATGTCGGTTTCTGACGTCGGCGATTTTCTGGCTATCCGATCACCGGATCACCCGATCATCAGATCCCCCGATCACTGGATCACCAGATCACCCGATCACCAGATCACCCGATGTCCCCATCCCCCAATCTTTTTCCCAGCGCCTTCCTCTGTGTTCCTTCGTGTCCTCTGTGGTAAAGGGTTTTGGTTCTCCGATCCCCAATCTTTCTCCCAGCGCCTTCCTCTGTGTTCCTTCGTGTCCTCTGTGGTCAAAGGTTTTGGTTTTACCTTCCCGATTACGGCGATCCCGCCGATCACTTCTTGTCCGATCACCCGATCACCAGATCACCCGATCACCAGATCTCTCTGTCCGCCCCGTCCTTCGCGTACAATTCACCCGTCCCCCGGAGGCTCACTTGAGATTTCTGGTCACGAATCTTCTCTTACCCGCAATCCTGATCGCTGCGCCCGCCAGCGCCCAGCAGGCAAGCCTTCCGCCTGACGTCCAGAACGCCATCGACCATTTCAGCAAGTCCGCCTTGCGCGCCAACATGCGCTTCCTGGCCGACGACCTGCTTGAAGGACGCGGCACCGGAACCCGCGGCCAGGAGCTGGCGGCAAAATACGTCGCCGGACAGTTCGAAGCCTTCGGTCTGGAGCCTGGCGGCGCCAAAGGGACGTACTTCCAGACCGTCCCCTTTCGCGAGATCACCGTCGATCCCGCCGCCTGCGAAGTCTCCATCACCCGCCAGGGCAAGACCGCGCGCCTCAAGTGGGGAGAAGATTTCCTGAGCCGGGGCAATGAGTTTCAGCCCGACATCTCCGTGGACGCTCCGCTGGTCTTCGTCGGCTTCGGGGTGGTCAATCCCGGCCGCCAATATGACGACTACGCCGGCGTCGACGTCCGCGGCAAGATCGTGGTCGCTCTGCCCGGAGCGCCTGCCGCTTTTCCCGCCAATGAGCGCGCTCACTTTGCTTCCGGGGTGGAGAAGCGTCGCCAGGCCGCCGCGCACGGGGCTGTGGGCAGCATCTCGCTGTGGACGCCCGACTCCGAGGCCTCGCTCCCCTGGAGCCGGATGCCCAACCAGGTGGAATCGCCCGCCTATCGCTGGCTCTCCAGCGACGGCACGCCCAACGACTCCTTCAAGGAACTCCGCGGCGCCGCCGTGCTCTCCGCGCGCGCGTCGGAAAATCTGTTTGCCGGCGCTCCCCAGTCATTTGCCGAGGTGATCACGGCCAGTAAAGAGGGCAAGCTGCACGCCTTCGCGCTGGCGGGAACCGTGCGCCTGCATGCTGTCAGCCGGCATCGCCAGGTCGGCAGCCCCAACGTCATTGGAATTCTGCGCGGATCGGATCCCGCGCTGGCCCAGGAGTACGTGGTCTATAGCGCCCACACCGATCACATGGGGATCGGCAAGCCCATCAACGGCGACCGCATCTACCACGGCGCCGCCGACGACGCTTCCGGCGTCAGCGCCCTGATCGAGCTGGCCCGCGCCTACTCCGGCCTGGCCCCGGCCCAGCGCCCGGCGCGCTCCATTCTGTTTCTCGCCACCACCGCCGAAGAACAGGGCCTGCTCGGCGCCGACTACTTCGCGCGCTTCCCCACCGTGCCCCAGAGCGGCATCGTCGCCGACCTCAACATGGACGGCGCCAGCGTCTTCTACGCCTTCAAGGACGTGGTCGGCGACGATCACAGCACCCTGGGCGACACCCTGGCCCGCGTAGCCGCCAGCCTGGGACTCACCATCAGCCCTGATCCCATGCCCGAACAAAACGGCTTCGTCCGCGCCGACCATTACGCTTTCGTGCGCCAGGGAATCCCCGCGCTGAGCATCAATGAAGGCCTTGAGGCCCGCGATCCCAAAGTCGACGGCCGCAAGTTTCTCGAGAACTGGATCATGACCCGCTATCACGCCCCCAGCGACGATATGAACCAGCCCTTCGACTTCGACGCCACCATCCAGTTCGTGCAGATCGCCTTCCTCACCGGTTACGACGTGGCCCGGGAGCGCCAGCGGCCGTCGTGGAAAAAGGGAGACTTCTTTGGACAGCTGTTTGGGAAGTAGGCAGCCAAGAGCGAGCTTTGAGCTGGGGATTTCGGCCGCGTCCGCTGGGATTTCCGGCTGCTACACTCTTCCCATGGCGCCTCCCGCGATCAGCGAAGAAAGATTCTGGGAAATCATTGAAGAAGCGCGCAAGGGCAGTTCGCGCTCGGCCGATCCAAAGGCTTTGTCTCGCGTCCTGAGCCGTCTCTCTGATCGCGAAGTGTCAGCCTTTGGGTACATGTTTTACGAGAAGCTCTGCGCGCTCAATTTTCAGAAACTGTGGGCTGCAGGCGACATCATCGTGGGCGGGATGAGCGGCGATCAGTTCCACTATTTCCGATCATGGATCATCGGCAAAGGAAGAACCCTGTTCGACGTCGCCATCCGCGACCCCGACCAGATTGGGCCCTGGATTGACGGATCAACGATTAACGATCGCGACGTCGACAACGAGTTGCTGGAGTATGTCGCCGTGGAGATCATGCAGAAACGGGGGGCCGAGGATCCGCGCGAATTGTCGGACTGCCATCCCGATGCAATGCCGCGAGGCCGGCGTTTCACAGAAAAAACCGTGCGCAAGGTTTGCCCGAAGCTAGCCGCGCTTTTTAAGTAGCGCTTCGCTTCCGCTGCGCGCGAAGCTTACCCGCCATCACGCCCCGAAAAAGGGGGACAGCCTGTACTGCGTCATTTATCTTTTAGAACAAATCGAATTGACGATCTCCAGTCACCGATTTCCCTGCTCCCTCTTCCGCTGCCGCTTTCTGTTTTTTCGGTCGCCCTCTATTCCAGTACCGGCCAAACCGGTTTCGCCGCGGCAGCGCAGGATTGTACAGAAAAATCGCTCGGTTCAGGCTGTCCCCTTTTTTCCACTAATCACGGCGGTACTGTTGTACGCCCTCCACCGCGAATAACTGGGGAAAAATCGCCGTTACACTCACGCCAAAGATTCGAGATAGTGCTGGCTTTCTCGAGAATGGAGACGCATTTGTTTGCTGGAGTGGAGGAATAAGAGCGATACTTTCTGACAATCTTGCTACAAGTAACTGAGTGTTTTTGACATGGCCGAGGCATTACCAAAAGTGCGTCCGTGGCTAATGACCGTGACAGTGCTGTTTCTTTTGGCGGATGTTGCATTAGGCACTTATGCCGCCCTAAAGAGAACTCGACGACTGCCACCTCGTCAACAGGTCTCGGTCCAACCAGTGGCCTATGGACCACGCGAGCAACGCTGGAGGGAGGACCTCGAATTCTTCGCACAAAAGTTCCCTTCGGTTCAGGTCGATTCCGCCAAACTTTATCCACCCGCGAAATTCCGCGATGATGTGGCGGAGCTAGAACACGACCTGCCGCGGCTTTCGGACTCCGAGATTGTCTTGCGGTTGATGCGTCTTGTTGCAACAGGAAGGATGGCGCACACCACCGTGGATCCAGCAGGCCGACTCGGCTTCCATCCATATCCGTTGAAGTTTTTCTGGTACTCGGACGGGCCAGCGTTGACTCAAGCAGACGAGAAATATAAGTCAGCGTTGGGTATGCGCGTCGTCCGTATCGGTTCGATGACTCCTGAAGAGCTTGAATCGGGTGTAGAACCTTATCTTTCGCATGAAAACACCCCCTTGTTACATGAGTTAAGCCCTGATTTCATGCTGAATCGAGAAGTGGCAGAGCATTTTGGACTTGCCGATAAGGATGGCTCCGTCGAATTCACGTTTGCCCGGCCTAACACCGAACAGTTCCGACTGCGAGTCGCGCCAATTTCTAGCGATGCAGACGAGCAATTGATCTCGGTCCACGCAGCGTTGCATCTTCCCAGTCCAGTCTCGCGCAAGCACCCGCAGGACTGGTATTGGTACGAGTATCTTGCCGACGCTCATCTGCTTTACATTCAGTACAACCGTTGCCGTAACAATCCGAAGAAATCATTCAAACGGTTCACACAAGCACTCTTTCGATTTGTAGACGGCCGCAAGACATCCCGAAAAGTCGACCGAGTCATAGTAGACCTACGGTTCAACACTGGAGGAGACTCCAGCGTGATTGACCCATTAATCCGGGGTTTCCAAAAGCGTTCCCAGTTGAGTGATAAAGGAAGGCTTTATGTGCTTATCGGCAGGGGGACTTTTTCATCCGGGATGATGGCAGCGGTTAGGTTCCGCCAAGATTTGGATGCAATCCTTATAGGGGAAGGAAGCGGAAGCCCGCCAAATGAGTACGGCGAAGTAGAAAGCTTTATTTTGCCAAATTCGAGAATTCAAATCGAGTACACCACAAAGTTCTTTCGCCTAGTAAAGGATTCTGACCCACCAACCCTCGAACCCGATCTATCAGTTCAACTTTCTATCGCCGATCTTCTTAGCGGACGCGACCAGGTCTTTGAGACGGCCCTCAAATACCGCTGGCCGAGAGAACAATTGGCAGCACCCAGATGACAAGCGACCGCCAATTGTTGATAAATCGCCATATCACCCACTGGAAAAAGGGGGAAAAAGGGGGACAGCCTGAACTGCGTCATTTATCTTTTAGAACAAATCGAAATAGACGATCTCCAGTCACCGATTTCCCTGCTCCCTCTTCCGCTGCCGCTTTCTGTTTTTTCGGTCGCCTTCTATTCCAGCTAATGGCCAAAGGCTGGTCCTACAGTGCTAACCGGTTAGCCGGATCCGACGTCAAAACCACAAGCGAGGGACGAATGCTGACCGACTTACGTGATGCTCTACGGCAGTTGCGAAAGGCGCCTGGGTTTACGGCCACAGCTCTGATCACGCTGGCGCTCGGGATCGGGGCGACCACGGCGATATTCACGCTGGTTCATCAGGTCATGTTGAAGTCGCTGCCGGTGGCCGAGCCGGGCGAGTTGTGGCGGATCGGGGACAAAGTCCGCTGCTGCAACTGGGGCGGGTATACCCAGGACGGCGATTTTGCCTTGTTCTCCTGGGAGGCGTACCGGAACTTTCGCGCGCGCACACCGGAGTTCGCCGAACTGGCCGCGCTGCAGGCCGGCAGCCAGTCTCTGGCTGTCCGCAGAGCGGGGTCAACCGCCCAGGTGGACACGCGCAATGGCGAGTTTGTCTCCGGGAATTTCTTCAGGACCTTTGGCGTGCAGCCGTGGATCGGGCGCCTGCTGACGGACGATGACGATCAGGAGGGCGCGCCGCCGGTCGCGGTGATGAGCTACCGCATATGGCACGACAAGTACGGAGCCGATCCTTCGGTGGTCGGCGCCAGCTACCAGATCAATGGACATCAGTTCACGGTGATCGGCGTGGCTGCCCCGGGATTCTTTGGCGCCAAGCTGGCCGGGTGGGGCATGCCGGATTTCTGGCTGCCGGTAACCGCGCAACTGGTGATCGACGGGCCCATGGCGCAGCTCAAGCGGCCCAACGGCAATTTCCTGGATATCGTGGGAAGAGTGCGTCCGGGAACAAATCCCAGGCCGCTTGAAGCCAAACTGAGGGTGGAGCTGTATGACTGGCTGGGGAGCCATGTTCCCGACATGGAGCCGGGCGAGAAACAGCTATGGCGGGAGCAGACGCTGCACCTCATTCCCGGAGGCGCCGGCGTGGCAGCCCTGCGCGACCAGTATCAGGACGGACTGAGGCTGCTTTTGGTGGCGGCGGGTTGCGTGCTGCTGGTGGCGTGCGCGAATCTGGCCAACCTGATGCTCTCGCGCGGGCTGAAGGATCGCGCGCAAACCTCGATACGGGTGGCCCTGGGTGCTCCGCGGCGGCAGCTGATCCGCAAATCCCTGGTCGAATGCGTGATGCTGGCGGCCATGGGCGGGGGTCTGGGCATCGGCGTGGCCTATGCCGCAACCACGCTGATTTTGCGTCTGGCTTTCCAGACCGTACCGAATAATTATGTGCCCGTCAGCGCGACTCCATCTTTCCCCGTGCTGCTGTTCACACTGGGCACGTCGGTTCTTACCGGGATCATTTTCGGGATCGCGCCGGCGTGGGTGTCTTCGCATGCTGACCCCATCGAGGCATTGCGCGGCGTAAGCCGCTCCGTGGCGGGCGTCCGGCCGTGGGCGCAAAAGCCCCTTGTAATCGCCCAGGCCGCGATGTCCCTGATCCTGCTCTCCGCGGCGGCCCTGCTCGGGCAGAGCCTGCGGAACCTGCAGCATCAGAATTTTGGATTCGAGACCGAGGGCCGGTATATCGCGCGGATCTCTGCCCGGCTGTCCAACTACAAGCTGGAGCAAGTGGAGCCGATGTTGCGGCAGATCGACGAGCGCCTGCTGCAGATTCCCGGCGTGCGCATTGTGGCGCCCGTGCTCTATGCGCCGATGTCCGGCAATAGCTGGAACGAGGGCATTCACGTGCAAGGCCGGCCTGAACCCGGCGCCAAGGAGAATACTGGCGCGGGATGGGCGCGGGTGATGCCGGGATTCTTTGAGGCACTGGGCGCCAAGATCGCTCTCGGCCGTCCCATCACCGAGGAAGACACCGCCACCACCCGGAAGGTAGCCGTGATCAACGAAGCGTTTGTCAGAAGGTTCTTCAAGGATCAGAACCCGATCGGCCAGCATTTCGGGATCGGCAACATCAGGTATGCCGCGACCTACGAAATCGTCGGGGTCGTGAACGACATGCGCTACATGACCTACGAATACAAGGATCCGGTGCAGCCGATGTTCTGGGTGCCGGAGTCACAGACCGTGCAGTATGACGATCCGGCCTATGCGGCCGGAGAAATCTCCTCGCACTATCTGGGCAACATCGTGATCTGGGCGCCGGGAAGCCCGCCCGGTATGGAAGAGCGCGTGCGCAAGGCGCTGGCCGGCATCGATCCCAACCTCGTGATCTATTCGATTGACCCTTATGCCAGAGTCGTGGCCAACGACTTCCAGCAGGAAGACATGATTGCAACTCTCACCACGCTTTTCGGCATCCTGGGACTGGTGCTGGCGGCGGTGGGGCTGTACGGAGTGATGGCCTACACCGTGCAGCAGCGGACCAGTGAGATTGGCGTGCGCATGGCGCTGGGGGCGGATCGCGTGCGGGTGATAAGGATGGTGCTGCGCGGCGCCTTCTCGCAGATCGGCATCGGGCTGGCGATCGGCATTCCGGCTGCGATCGGGGCGGGAAAGCTGATGACCCATCAACTGTTCGGCGTCAGGCCATGGGATCCAATCATGCTGGCGTTGGCGGCGCTGATGCTCGTGCTGGCGGCGCTGGTGGCGTCGGCTGTCCCGGCGTGGCGGGCGGCAGGCGTGGAGCCGATGCTGGCGCTAAGGAACGAGTGATGAATTCTGGGGAATTCTGAATTCTGGGGGACAGCCGGGACGTAACCACCAACAGCGTGGGGAAGAGTGTTATGGCACTCTAGACGCGGCAATGCCCCCACTGCAACAGCCGAGAGAATTCTGAATAAACCAAGGATTCCCAACCAGAATCGCGCCATCAACCGCATGCGCGGCTGAAGTTGTTGGAGGTTTTAGCCTTTGATTCTGTCAGGTCGGAACGCGGGGGGCTCATTGCGGCAGCAGACACCATAACGCTGCCAAAGCTGAAACCACGGGCTATGCGCGAGCATTTCGTCGTGCCTTCGATTGGCAGCAGAGATGTCGCTTGCGCTGAGGGGCCTGATATCCGTCGCTTCGAACATTTCCTCTAACTGCTGAATCTCGTCAATGATGCGTTCAACGTCCATGCCTGACAATCATCTAAGAGAAGGTGCGGAGCAGTCAACCTGAAGCCGCAACTAGCGTGAAATTCCTCGTTTTGTGACCAGATAAACCGCGAAGCTGCCCAACCAATGTCCACCCTCGTAGTGTTCCCCGGTTACAGCCGCCAGGCCGGCACTCTTGTGCGCATCGGCAGTCGCCATGATCGACGCTAGCCGCTTGTCGGTTTTCGGTAAACCAGCAGCGATTCCCTCCAGCATCCATGCTCGGCTGAGATTAAGCCCGTCCAGGTGCGCCAGCTTGGGATCGCTTCGATCGGGCGACACCACGGGCTGCAACCACCTGCTCCCACCCGAGGTAAGAATTTGCGGCATGAATATTCGCAGCCAGGGTGCAAACTCTTGGTTGGTCAGGACACGCCGCATCAAATCGGCCTCGCCCAGACACGGGGACAGAAAATCCTCTCCAGAAGGCTCATAGGCCAGGGGGCAGGTCGTGTCGCCGAGGTAGAACTGTTTGGCTTTGGACACCACTAGTTCGGTGAACTTCTGATCGCCGGTGCTTTGCGCATAATCGAACATCAGACCCAGCGCGAAAGCGGTCTGGTCGTGTTCCCCGATCCGAACGGGATGCGAGAGCTTCGGCAGCCAGTTGTTCAGCCGCTCTAGCACGGCTGTCTCCAGCGGATGCAGATTAGCCGCCATCTCTTTAGCTTGCGGATCGTCCCACTCGCGTAATTCCGCGGCCAGCTGAAGAAGCCATGCCAACCCATACGGGCGCTCAAAACTGGCTCGTCCCTCTCCTCGGAGATATGCAGCCTCCTGCACCATGTTTTCTGCGGTCAGACTCTGCCGCAGTGCTTCGCGAGCAGCCTGAACGAACGCAGCGTCCGGAAACGTCCTCACCAGGCGAACCAGGAGCCAATGCCCGTGCACAGACGAGTGCCAGTCATAGCAGCCATAAAAAGCAGGCGTCAATTTCCGTGGTGGGACCGCATCTCGATCGTTATTCAACGTGTGGCTGATGTGATTCGGGTACTCTTTCTGCACGCAGGCGAGCGCGAGATTGGCGAACCGCTCAGCCGCTTTAATGTTGAACTCGGCTGTGTTTTGGGCTGTGGCGCTCATGGTCAAAAAGACGAAGCTGGCAACGAAGGCAGATCTCATCGGCTGATACTTTAGCTGAAGGTGGACAACGGAGGCCATCACGAGATTGCTGCTTGAATTCTGGGGGGCAGACGGGATGTTCCCCATCAAAAGCGCTGAGAAAAGTGCTACCCAATCCCCGCGCTCTTCTCGATGCTTCCTGCGGGCGACCTCCAGGGCATTTCGCCGATGGCGGCGAGGAATTCCAGTAATTCTCATCTCATCAGGGTGCACCACAGGTATGCCGCTTGCCTGGTTACAAAGACTGGCCCAGGCGTTTTTCCAGTTCTATGCGATAGGTTCTGCTGACGCGTGTACGCTGGCCGTCCTTCAGGATCAGATCGAACTCGCCATGAGAAATGGGTTCGAGCTCAACGATGCTGTCTATATTGACGATGGAAGATCGATGAATACGGATGAATCGCCTGGGATCGAGAAGGCGGGATAGTTCGTTAAGCGTGGACCGGTAAAGCAACTCTTTACCGCCTACGTGCAGATTGACATAAACTCCTGCGCCCTCTATCCAGTCGATCTCGGCTACGCGAATGAAACGTGTTGTGCCGCTGCCTTTCACCACCAGGCGATCAAGGTAGCGGCCGGCCTGCGCTCGCGCGGCCAGCATGCGCAGGAGCCTGCCGCCGAAATCGCCCAGGCCGAGCTCGTGGCGGCGGGTCTTGGCGCGGGCAAGCGCGGCTTCCCACCGTTCATCGCTGAAAGGCTTCAGCAGATAATCGAGCGCGTTCATTTCGAAGGCGCTGATGGCGTGCTTATCAAAGGCGGTGACAAATACCGTCAGTGGCATCGCCGCCGAACCGACAGTCTCAATTACCTGCAGACCGTCCAGTTCGGGCATCTGCACATCGAGAAAGACGAGATCCAGGGGCTCGCGCGCGATGATCTCCACGGCAGCCTTTCCGTTCGCTGCTTCCAGGACCCTTCCAACCTCCCCGTCCTTTTTGAGCAGATCCACCAGGCGTTGACGAGCGGGCGCTTCGTCGTCCACCACCAGAACGCGGATCGGTTCAGCGGGCTGGGCCATTGGCTCGCTCTTCTGCGAATCGCAGCGGCAACGAAATTTCCACCTCTGTCCCGCCTCCCGTACGCGGCCTGACGGAGAACCTGCTGGTTCCGTCCGGATGCAGGCTGGCTATGCGTTCGCGGGTCACGGACAGCCCCATGCCCGAGGATGTTTCGAGATTCCATCCTGGCGGCAATCCTACGCCGTCGTCCGCCACGCGGATCTCTACCTGGTTCGCGTCGCGCCCGGCGGTTACTGTCACAGTTCCGCCTGAGGCGCGCCGGGACATGCCATGACGAATGGCATTCTCCACCAGCGGCTGCACGATGAGGCAAGGCACCAGCGCGAACTTCACCTCCGGGGTGACTTGTATTTCGATGCGCAGATTTTCCGCGAAACGAATCTTCTGGATCGCGACGTAGTGCTCGAGAAAAGCGAGCTCCTCCGCCAGCGGAATCTCCTGTTTGTCCCGCGCCTCGAGCGACAGGCGGAGCAGATCGCCCAGGTGCTCGATCATCGTGCGTGCCAGCTTCGGATCGCTCTCCACCTGCGAGGAGATGGTGTTGAGCGCATTGAAGAGGAAATGCGGGTCCAGCTGCATCCGCAGTGCGTTCAGGCGCGCTTGCGAAAAGTTGCGCTCCATCCGCTCCAGCCGCAGTTCGCTGGCGCGATAGTGTTCGTAGTATCGGAAGGTCTGGATCACGCCAAAGATGACCCAATAGACCACCCAACTCCACAAAAGGCCGAATGGGTTCAGAAGAGGAAGCGGATGAGCCAGAGCGCTCCATTTTCCCAGTCCGAGAAAGACGGACACTACAACGGCCACGTAGAAATAGAGGAAGGTAAGAGGCAGGCTCGCGAGCAAATGCGCCAGAATGCGCATCCCCAACTGGTTCTCTTTGAATGGAAGGCGCGCATCTATCCGGAAGATGAGAGGTGTAACCAGGCCCCAGGCCCACCACTGCGCAAGAGAGCCAAGCAGAACATGACTCCAATTACGGGACGAAAGACCCGGCAAGGCAAACAGCACTCCAAGAGCGCTCCACAGCAGGATAACCGCGATCCAGCGAGCCCACCGATTCCTCATCCCGAAACTCTACAACACGGGAAAGAATGCCGTCCAAGATGCCTCGTGCCGGCGCCCGGCCGAATCGCGGACCCACACCCGCAGGAGCGGACGCGCACGTCTATTCCCGATCATAGACAAGGATGCTCTCGGGCCTGTTTTGACCCGCCGGGTGCACTGTCACCGTCAAGGTCTTGAGATCTTTGGAAAGCTCGATCTGCCGGGTGCCCGTAATTTTGCCTTTGAATTTCTCTGTGATTTCCAGACTGCGCTCGTTCACGCGCTGGCCCGAATATGCAGTGCCTTTATCCGCCCCGTTCGGATCGAGGTCCGGATGATCTTTCCCATCGAACTTGATCCTCTTAGCCATTCCTTCATCGGAACGTTTAAATGACAGGCCGTCAGCCTCGTAGGGCTGGATCTGGAGCTCGATCCCCGCCGCCACTTTCGCGCTCTCGCTGTCCCATGTGCCTGAAAAGCCTGAATTTCCCGCCGTCCGCTCGTACTCATAGGGCAAGAACAATGTCGAACCGTTGGGCAAAGGTTGCGAGAACAATGTCGTAGCGTCGGGCAGATATTGCGTGAAGGCGTCCTTAAGCGTTTTGCCGTCTTCGGAAAGCGTCCAATCCGCCGTGAGGAGGGTGCGGCCCTTCATCTTGCGGATGACCTGCCAGCGGTTGGGCCCTTTCACCGTGATGGACAGGGTGGTCCCCTGCAGAGCTGGCTGGTCACTCCCATCGGCCACGACTGTGTCCACTTGGCCGGGGCCAAAGGTGATGGTGTATCTGTTTGCTCCTGCGGCCTCAACCTTCATTTCGTCGGTGAGTGTGCTTTTGGACGGGTTGACCTTCCATTTGCCTGCGAAAGGATCTGTCGCTGCCCATAACCTGCCCGTAACCAGACCAACAACCAGCAGCAACTGAAAAATGCGGTTTGACATTTAGCCTCCCCGGAAACGTATTCAGTTCTGGCTCTCCTGCCCCCTGCGCCGAATGGTCCTGCAACGGTAGACATGGCATTCGGAGGCCTTGAACGTTGTGTTCACACGGCGCAATCCTAATTGCGGGACCGCCGCTGTCCGTCCAAAATGTTGTAGAACGGACAAGCGGGTTGCCAAGCGGACTTTTTGTCCCTCGTGTCGGCGCTAACCAGGCTCTGGAGCTGGAAACTCCTCTGGCGATCTGTTCGGGGGCGTTCGTGGCCACGCTGCCTCGGTGCCCAAGCTTGGGCCGTTCTGGGTGGGAGATGTGTGGTGCTGCCGAACCGGATCCTTCCGCCACTCGTCAACTTCCCGTGCGCCAGCGTGATTTCATTGACGAGCGGCCGGCCGCTGATAGAGTTCAATCGTGTAGCCGTCGGGATCTTTTACGAAGTTGGTTCCATCGACGATGCGATCGGGAGCATAGCCCGCCGCGGCCACGCGCTCGGCCATCTTGCGGCCGTTGGGAACCACCATGGTGATCGTGCCGAACTCCGTGGCGCCGGGTTTGATTTCGCCTTTGCGAATGACGATCAGTGTGTCCGCGCGCACGTCGCCGGTCATGCCCAGAAGATACTCCGCGGGCTCACCCTGGGCGGGGACTTTGGCATCCACTTTCAGGCCGAGCACTTCGGTGTAGAACTTCTTCGAGCGCTCGAGATCGCTGACGCGAATTCCCAGGCCCGCGACTCGAATCGGTTTTACGTCATCGGACAGGGGCATCGCGGGAACGGCGGGCGCGGCGGGAGCTGGCGTCTGCGCCGGCGCTACGGCCGCGGCGGCCGCGAGGATGGCGCCGGCGAGCAAGCTGGCCGGCGATAAAAGAAGCGAACGATGGCTCAAGACTTTCCTCCCGGGCGTTACTCCGGTCTGTTGGCAGAACTGGTGGAAGGCGGGAGAATCACGGCGTTCGGTCCCGCCTGGACCTTGGCATTGGGATCGGGGACGATGCCATCGACCACCCGGATTGGAAGCGCCGCCACTGCCGGGATGTCTTTGGGCGCGATCGCCTTGTAAGACTCCACCGACGCCACTTCCTTGCTTCCATCCGGCGTCATAACAAATGCGGGCAAAGCGTCGACTCGGAGCGCGAACGAGATGTGGGTTTTCTCGCCGCCGGGTCCGGTTGGACTGTAGTCGGCATTGCGGCGCAAGGCGTAATAGACCGCGGGCAACTGCACCCACGTCAGCACCTCGATGACGGTGCCGCGGGCGTTTACCCAACCCTTGTAAACCGCTTCCCATGGGCGATAACCGCCGACATAGCCGGTGAGCGAGCCGTCCGGCTTCATCTGCAGATCCACCCGCGCACGCAGCAGTTCCAGGTCCCGCGTGTAGCTGGGGTCGCGCAACACGATGTCGGCGGGAGCCGTCGAGGTTATCCTTCCGTTCGAGGTTCGGGCGGGGAGTATGCCTTCATACTTGGCGTTGGGCGCGACGCGGAAGGTATAGTCGCGGGCGATGTGGCCCAGCCCGTCCTTGACCATCTTGTCGTTGCTCATATAAAAGCCGACTTTGACGTGGTCGTCGTTGAGGGGATCGGCGCCCTCGCCGGCCACCACCATGACCATGGTCCACGCGCCATTCCGCATTTCATCGTTGAAATTCAGCGCGCCGCTGGAAAGCCGGCGCGGACCGCGATAAGTCTTCCAGCATCCCAGAGCCTTGTAGAAGTTGTTGTCGATGCCCTTCTCGCCCGTGGGACTGGTGAAACCGGTTTTCTCATCGTCATCCAGATTGAGACCTTCGGCAATCGTGCCTGACACGCCCTCCAGACCGGGATCGGGCGTTGAGGTAGGGTTGACATAAACATTCGCCCGATCCTTGCCCCGGAAGGCCATCTGATTCTGGCCGTGCACCGGGCTGCGCGTCGGGTTGGCGGGATTGCGAAGCCACTTGGCCTCTTCCAGCGTATATCCGGCATCCACCAGGACCTTGACCCAGTCGGGCGCGGGATTGGTCCCCTTGGGGCAGTCAGTGCCGGGATCGATCACGCCCGTCTTCGCACCGTAGTACATCGCCGGCTCGTTCCACTCGACTACGTAGGTCTTCGTCCATTTCGCGGACCGCGGCGGCTCCTGCGCGAGGGCGGAGCCAGGGAAGATGCAGGCGACGCTTATCGCTGCCGCTCCAGTTGCGAGCAGGTATCGCTTCATTTTCACTTGAGCCCCCTCACTCACGCGATGACTTCCGCAATCGGGCGCGCGGTCTTCATCGACCCGGAGCCGAACTCGCCCACCGGCGCTCCCACCAGCTGCTGCGCTGTCAGGGAGACGCGCGTGACTGATTCGCCCGTAGTGTGGATGTGCTGGCCGGCCTTGTGCCTGCCGCCCGCTTTACCGGCCAGGAACATGGGAATGTTTTCGATGGAGTGGATTTTGGCGTACCCGGTGTCGCTGAACGCCATGATCAGGCTGTTGTCGAGCAGCGTCCCGGAGCCTTCCTTGACCGAGTCCAATTCCACCAGGAAATCCCCGAAAGCCTGCATCACCATGCCGGCGAGCATGCTCGTCTCCGGCTGGTAGCCGAGTTTGGCGTCGGTGGGTTCGTCATGCGTGATCTGGTGATAGATCTTGCTCTCTCCGGCGACGTAGGTTTCCGAGAGGCCGGCCGTGTGGACGAAGTTGAACACTCGGGTTTGGTTACAGGCGAGTCCCAGAGCCAGCAGTTTGGCCATGGCCCTGGTATTGCCGCGGACGGAGTCGACCGAAGCCGACCGTGACGTCTCCTTTGGAGCGGGAGGCACCACGCAGGCCTCGCATTTCTCCGGCTTCTGAAGTTGCGTGGCCAGCTGGTTCTCCATCTCGCGCACGGAGGTGAAGTACTGATCAAGCTTGATCTGGTCCGCCTTGCCTACGCCTGCCATGAGAGCCTGGCGCTGATCCTTGATGGCGGAGAGCACGCTCTGGCGAAGCATGATCGAAGGATCCGGTTTCCAATCATCGCTGTTCGGATCCTGGAAGCCGGCGCCGAACAGCCTGGTGTAGAGGCCGAGCGGCGTTGTCTCCGGCATGGCGAAGGTCACGCCGGTGCGGGTGGAGTAACTCACCGGTTGCCGCGATACTGACGCGTCGATGTCGATGACCTTGAAGCGAGTCGATCCACCGATGGCGTCGGCGATCCTGGTATCGAAAGATGGAGCATCGAAGCGGGCCGGCGCACTGGGAGCGACGCCGGATAGAATCGAGGCATGGCCGCTCCAATGGACCAGGTTGGGACGCTCGTCCCCGATGGCGCGAAAGCCCGAGAAAACCGACACCTTGTCTTTGAGCGGCCGCAGCGACTCCAGCTCCGGCATGATTTCGTAGCCCGGCCCGGTCTGGCTCGGAACCCAGCGCGTTCCGCCGGTAGGAGTGTCAGTCAGGCCCAGCCCCCAGAAGTAAGTGCCGAACCTGACAGGCAGCTTCTTTCCATCGGCGTAGACCGTGCCATTGCCGTTGAGGAACTGGTCGAGGATGGGAAGGCTTACGCAAACAGCCGTACCCTGCAGCAGGCCGCGCAAGAATGAGCGCCGGTTGAAAAGCAAGCTCATGGAACGGATCCTTTCGATGTTGTGGGCGGCGCTGTTGCCGTCGTCGCGGTCCCGGACACGGGTTCGGCCCCGTCGGGAAGCACGACCTTGAAGAACTCGGGACTGGAAGCGATCTGCACCATCAAATCGGGAAGGCGATATCCGCTGCCGGCGAAAGCCTTAGCCTGTTCGAGAAGATAATCCTCGTCCTGCTGGCCTGCCGTCCGGCCAACACCGTAGGCGTAGACATTGCGCACCAGGCAGGCGGGAACCCCCGGGCTATCGTGCAAATATTGACCCAGACCCTGGGCGCCTTCGAACTTCACTCCATTGATTCCGGCAGTCACATCAATCGGCGTGCCGTTCTCCATCGTTCGCAGCTGTCCCAAGCCGTCAAAATGCTCAAGAGCAAGTCCGGGTGGATCGGTGCGACGATGGCACACGGCGCAGCCCACGTTTTGCATGTGGTCGAGCAGCCGGGCGCGAACCGTCCCTTTGCTGCTGTCCTGAACTCTGGAAAAATCCACATCGGCCGGCGGGTCCGGCGTCCCCTGGCACATGAAGATTTCATAGATCTTGATGCCGCGCTTGGTGGGAGACGACGTTCCCGGGTGAGCGAAGAGCGACAGAAAGCTGACCTGAGTGAGAATCCCCGACCGTTCTGACGACGGCGGGAAGGTGTACGGAGCCCAGTCGCTCGAGGCAGACGAAGCGAATGGGATGCGGTAGACCGAAGCCAGGGGACGGTTCATGAAGGTGTCGTTGGACGTGAACAGCTCGCGATAATCGCGCTTCTGTCGGACCAGCAGCTCGACAGCCGTCTTGAGAGTCTGTTCTCTGGCGCTATCGGAGACGGACTGGTTGAACTTGGGATAGATCGTCGGATCCTTGACCAGGTTCTCAATTCCATCGAGCTGCAGCATGTCGGTGAAGAAGGCGCGAGCGCCATCCTCAAAGCGGGGAGACGCGACCATCCGGCTGACCTGCTGCTTGAGTCCATCCTTAGTATGAATGGCGCCGCTGCGCGCAGCCGCAAGAAGCTCCTGGTCCGGCGGCGAGTCCCAGAGGAGGAAGGACAGGCGGGCTGCTTTGGTGTAGCCGTCGAGCCGGTATTGCTGCGGATTAGCCGGATCGGGTTCGGCGACTTCTACCCGGAAGAGGAACTCCGGAGCCAACAAAAGGCTGGTCAAGGCCAGTTTCAGGCCGGCATAGAAATCGCTCGACTGTTTCGCCCCGCCCGACGCCGTGCGCAGCCGGGCCAGGGCTTCGGATTTTGTCAGAGGGCGGCGAAAGAGCCGCTCGCCATACTTTTCTATGAACAGGCGGGCGCAGGCGTCGTCGGCCCGCGATGGATCGGCGGGCTTACATGGAACCGAGGCGTTTCTTTGCTGTTCACCGAGCACCTGGTCGGATATGGAGCTGGCCAGCGCGAAATACTGTTCGAAGCCGGAAGACGTCAGCGACAGCTGGGCGCTTCCGATGGCAAGCAGTCGGTCAACTCGCTTTTCCGGCTCGAAGCGCGCGTTGATTTTGATCGAGGGACCCTTGATCGAAGAACCAAAGACGTCGGCGATCGTGTGCCGGTACTGAGTCTCGGTAATCCTGCGCAGGGCTACCTTGACCGGCTTCGCCTCGCCCGAAGCCGGCTTAGGAGTCTGGACGGGAGTAGCGGCGAATGCGATTGCTCCGATGAACGCGCAGATACCCACGCCACGTACTTTCCTGTGAATAAGCATCTGACTCATCCTGTAATGCGCTGAAGGGCCAGGCCGCATTGGCCGGCCAATTCAAAGTGCATGGCCGATTGGGGGCCGGCCGCATCAATGTAGTACAAGATCGTTGCTGTTTACAACAAAATTTGTTGCGATTGCAACTAAAACCCGTTTTGCTCCTTGAGTCGCAGCCCGTTCTGTAGCAAAATCGTGGTGTTGACGTTGGCCGGAGAACAGAGCGAGCAAAAAGGAAGGGTCCCATTCCACTCAAAAAGCGCTTTCAGAAGTTAGCCTCTTACCGTCTGCATAAACTGGCCAGCCTGTCTGACCGGTTCGTCGATCTGCGCTATCGCCGCAAGTTCGGGCTGCGCACGCCCGAAGTGGGGATTATCGCAGTTGTGGCGGCGTCGAGTCCCGTAAGTTTTAAGATGACCTGCCTCGAGACCGATCTGGAAAAGAGCAAGGTCAGCCGTGTTGTGGCTCAGTTGCTCGGCAAGGGTCTGCTGAAGAAACATGGGGACCCCACCGACCAGCGTTCGTTTCACCTAACCCTGACGGCCGCCGGCAAAAAACTCTATTGGGCCATGTATGCCGATGCAGTCGCGCGCAATGAACAATGGATTGCCGTTCTACCCAAAAAGCAGCGAGCCCAATTCCTGGCATCCCTGGAGAGACTGATGCCGCATTCACAAAAGCTGCTGGGGGAAGAACGCAAGGCCGGCGACGCCTCTCGCCAGACGCGAAGCCTGAGGCGCCCCGAGAGTCCGGCTGTGAAAGGTTTATCGGAAGGGCGTGGATAAACGCCCAAGTACCCGGGAATAGGATAGTTCCCGAGGGCCCCGGGGAAGGCGGAATTGGCAGACGCCCTTTCGCGTATAGTTTTTATTGCGGGAGAACGCTGATGTCACCCAACCGTCATTCTTGTTGTGGTTATGGATTTCTTCTCAGCCTGATTTTTAGTCTTTCGCTGGTGTTCCCTTCCTCTCTGCTTTCCGGGCAGGACCATCAGATTGTCTGGAGCGACCAGGAGAAGCCCATCCTGGAGCAGTTGCGCGGTTTGCGCGGTCTGGCCGACGATGTTCGCGCCGGAACCACGAAGAAATTGGCGGTCGAAATCAGACAGTTGCCTGCGGGACCAAACAAGCTGCAGTTGGCTGCTGCGCTGGCCGGCCTGTCGACCGAAGGCGACTTCGGTCGCAACACGCTGCAAGAGGTCACCACCACATTGGCCTCGGTGCTGAAAGAGCAGCCGGCTTCAGACCAGACGGCTGAAGCGTATCTGGAACTGGCGAGCCTGGTGCGCTATGAGCACATGCAAGCCTCGTCGGACTCGCCGCAGTTTGCCGCCGCCATGTCCAAATTGGAAGCTGAAGACAAAGATCGCGCCGCAGCCGATTTCTCGCTCACTGATATTCAAGGAAAGCCGTGGCGCCTGCGCGACCTGAGTGGGAAAGTCGTGGTCGTAAACTTCTGGGCGACGTGGTGTCCGCCCTGCCGCAAGGAGATGCCGGACCTCGAAATCCTCTACAACCGCTTCAAAGACCGCGGCCTGGTCGTGCTGGCCATCTCCGATGAAGATGCCGCCAAGGTCAAGCCGTTCGTTGCCGCCCGCAACGTCACTTATCCCGTGCTGCTCGATTCGGGACGCAGGGTGAATACCCGCTTCCACGTTGAAGGAATTCCCAAGACTTCGTCTATGACCGGCAGGGACAGCTGGTAGCGCAATCCATCGATATGCGGACGCAGAAGCAGTTTCTCGAAATGCTCGACAAGGCCGGCCTGCATTAAGCCGCCGCAAGGAAGTCGGGGACCAGGACGTAACTCCTAATCGCCGCTTGGTAAGATGTTTGCCAGAGCAGCACGCAGCAATCAACACTGGCCGGGACAAGAAGACCAGCAATGAAAAAACTTTTTGCGGGGATATTCGTTTCAATCGCGCTTCTGGCCGCATCAGCCCAGCAGCCAAAGCAGCAGTGGAGAGCCTACCTTTATCCCGACGACGGATTTGGCATCACGCTGCCTGCCCCGACCACGCCCCACGATGACGCCGGGGACCGCCACATCCACGTTTATACGGTCCCCCTGGGGAATGGGAGCATTTTCAATCTTCGCGTAGTCCACCGGCTGATGGACTGCGACACCGCGCTGGCTGACCTGTGGGACAAGGCGCAGAACAACAGCGACCCGCGCGAGCCGGTCGCGCCGGCATCGCTCAAGCAGGTGTCGCTCGACGGGTTGCAGGGGATGGAATATGAGACCACGTCCCAGGCGGGCGAGCGGATTCTTCATCGTTTTCATTGCGGCAACAAACTTTTTTACATCTTCAGCGCAGGCTACAAAGGAAAGCGCCCCGCGGACCTGGAGCGGATTATCAATTCTTTCAAGGTCGTGAACCCAGCTCATCAGTAGGCCAAACCGCCAGCTAGTCCAACCTTCCTTTCATGTTGGCGAGGCGTGGAGATACAGCGAACTAGGGCTGCACCTGGTAGTCCTCCGAATACATCATCAGCACGATCACGGTGTCGGCGCCTCGGACTCCCGAGTCGTGGCCCAGGCCGAACCATCCGAATGAGGGCGCGTTGGCCAGAGCTTTGGGCGCAATGAAAGCCACCGTCGCCTGCTTGCCGTCGGAGAAGTTGAAGGTAAGCCTCTGGTTGAGGATGGAGTACGTACCGCGGAAGTTTCGCGGCGGATCGGTGATGCCGGCATAACCATGCGGATTCGGCGACACGACCTGGTCGATGAGCCCGTGGTCCAGGAACCGGCCGTCGGGAAAGAACTGAACGTAGCGCTGATCGGTGGGCGAAGCCCAATGGTATCGTCCGGAAAATCTCTTGCCCGTGCAGCGGCAGGTGGGGATATACATGTCGATGCCCGGCTCCGCGGCCGCGTTGTTGAACTTGATCACCGTGCGGCTGTCGGCGTTGTTGGCCCACACGATGTGGATCTGGTTTCCGTCCACGCGGTAGCGGCCGACGAACAGCTTGTTATTCGGGTCATTGCGGTAGGCCGTCATGTTGAAGTTATCCATGTTGACCCAGGGGATGTTGTTGATAACCCACCCGTCGGGGCTGAAGTAGTACATGCGATGGCCCTGGTGGGAGTGGTCGAGGCCGAAGCCGACGTAGATACCCTCGAGCGCGCCCGCAGGCGATTGAGGCTCCGGCTGCGCGCCGGGAGCGGAGTCGCTGGACGAGTCCCCGCCCGCCGGTGGCTGGTCGCGCCGGGCGGACTGCCGGTCGCGCGCCGGGTTTGCGCCGCCGACATCAGCGCCGGGAGCGCCTGCATCGCCCTCGTGTTCATGTGCCTTCGCGGCCGAGAGTTTCGCCAGCATCGCGTCCGGGTCCTGAAGGCCGCTAATGAGCTTCTCCGCGGGATCGGCGATTTCCTTCAGGTTGCCGCTTCGCGCGGCCACGGGATCGGCCCCTTTGCGCAGCACCCAGAAATGATAGGTCGTCTTCGCCGTCTTCATCTCCACGATGTTCTGCGGCTGGCCCATCAGCACCCATGGCTGCACTGCGGTGATAGACGAGCGCTCGATCTCAAAGGAGTGGCTTTTGAAGTTCTCGGGCGCCAAAACCTCGTAGCGCACCTTCTCCCGGTTGACGTAAAGACGGCCGGCGCAGTTGTTGCCAAAATGCACGTGGACCACGGAGAACACCAGTGTTGTCGGCCCCTTGGCACGGGAACCGTTGGCGTTGTTGGCATCGTCCTGGGCCGCAGCGCAGATGTGGGCGCCGGACAGCAATATCGCGACCGCAACTACGAGAACGAAAAAGGTTCTTGGCATCCGCATGAGTACACCGCTCCGGAAGGATTACGGACCACAGGTAATGTTCGGAAGATTATGCTTCAAGAAAACACCGCACGTCACCTGAAAGTTTGCGCCAAACCGACGCACTATCTCCTGCGAGCCGGTTTTGCCTCTCCGATGCCGGCGGTGTTGGCGATTTCAAAATCACCCGGCCACCCGATCCCTATCGCTCTCCTCCCACCGTCACCCTGAAGCCGGTTCGGAAAGTCAGCGGCAATGCCGGGAAGCCGATGACCTGATCGTAGTGCTGGCTGAGCGTGTTCTCCACCACCGAGTAGAACACCAGGCGCTGGTTCAACCGATACGTCCCGGTCAGATCGATCTTCTGGTAGCCGGGATCGAGGTTGCGGTTGGGCAGCAACAGGCTGTTGCCGCCGAAGCCGTCGCTGAGGAAGGTGCTGTCGTCGCGGCGGCTGACGAATATCCCGTTCACGCCCAGCGAGAACTTCGGCCGCGAGTACGTCACCGAGAGGCTTCCGCTATGTGGCGCGCGGCGGAAGGGCCGGCCGTCAATCAGCGGCGAAAATGCTCCGATGGGAATGGTGGGAAACGCCGGGTTGAAGGCGCAAAAGGGCTGGCCGGGCTGCGCGCAGTCGAAGGCGTCGAAGGTCGACGACTTCTCGAGCGCCTCGTCCAGGTAAGTGTAGCTTCCGCGCGCGGAAAGGCCGTGGCCGAAGTGAAATTCCAACTCCGTTTCCACGCCCATGGCGCGCGTGTCGCCGGAGTTGAAGAAAGCGCCGAAAGCGGAGGCGGGAATCGCCGCTGGGGGAACGCCAAGCAGCGGCAGCGCGGTGGAAGGTACAAACTCGATCTGGTTGGTGAACTGGTTGTAGAAGAAGGTGGCGCCGAGCCGGGCGCGGCCTCGCCACGCCATTTGCTCTACGCCGAAGTCATAGCTGCGCGAGCGCTCGGCGGCAATCGGCGCGATGTGGAATTGCGAGATCAGCGGTGCAGTCGCCGGGCTCGACGAGAGCAGCCCGAACAGGGATTCGGTGGACTCAAAGATGTTGGGCTCCTTGATTCCCTGCCCGTAGTTGAACTTTAGCCTGGTGCCGTTGAGAAAGCCGTCGCTGCGCGGACGCATCGCGTAAAAAGCCAGTGAGGCGCGGGGGATGGCGACCACGCCGAACACCGCGTTGTCTTCCACGCTTCCCCCGACGGTCGCGAAGGCCCGCGTCCCCAGGCTGCCCTGCACCTCGGCGATGTAGCTGAAATTGCCGCGATGGAGCGGCGTGCTCGCGCCGGAGTTCAGGCTGAAGCCGCGCTCGTTCTCGTAGCGAAAGCCGCCCAGGAGCAGGAAATGTCCCAGACTGTAATCCGACTGCGCGTAGACGGAATCTCTTTTCGCGGTGCTGCTGCTGAGGATGGGATATGTGCTCGCGAAGTCCAGAATACCCTGCCCGCTGACACTGAAACCGTTCGCGCCTTTGATGGTCACGGGCAGCCCGACAAAGTTGATGTCGCCGAATCCGTCATCGAAGGGAATGCCGGTGGGCGAGGGGTTCACGTTCTGGCGGCGGACTCGCGTCAACGCATAACGAACCAGGTTGTGCCAGCGCGAGGTGGTCTGGTTCTGGAACGTCAGGCCGAGATAGCTGTCCTGGTCGCGCAGGAAGGAATCGTCGGGAATGCCGAAAAACTCGATCTGGTTGGGCTGGCCCACGGCCGTCGTAGTGTAGCGGCCGGTGAGACGCAACTCGGTCGTCGAGTTCAGCGCCAGCCCGAGGTTCGCAATCCAGGTGCCGTTATGAAAAGTGTCGTTGGGAAGACTGTTGCCGGTATCGAAGCGCGCGAACTCGCCCAGGTAATCCAGCCGCCGGAAAGCTCCGCCCAGGGAGCCATCGTGATGCAGGCTGTTGAAATTTCCCGCGTCGAAGGCGTAGTTGATCTCCGGCCGCGGCGTTGTGCCGCGGCGCGTGGTCAGGCTGATCACGCCTGCCATCGCGTCCGATCCGTAGAGCACGCTGTTGGGACCGCGCAGCACTTCCGCCTGCTCCACCCCTGTGGTCGCCAGAAAGCCGAAGTCCACCACGCCGCCGATCTCGTTGAGAGGGACGCCATCGAGCAGAACTTTATTGGCATCACTGTTCCCGCCGCGAATAAAGATCGATGCCAGCGCGCCGCGCTCTCCGTTCTGGCTGAGCTGCACGCCTGGAACCTGGGGCAGGACGTCGAGCATGTCGAGACGGTTGGCGAGGTGCTCGGGAGTGATCACGGAGATGGAGGCGCCGACACGCGAGTCCGGCATGGCCGTTCCCGTGGCCGAAACTACGATCCGCTCCGCCACCGGTCCGATCTGCAGCGCGATCTCGTGATGTATGGGCTTGCCGGGCGCGAGATAAAAGGGCGCGGTTTGTTGCGTGGCAAAGCCGCTGGCCGAGGCACGAACGCGGTAGTGGCCGGCCTGCTTGGCGGAGAGCTGGAAATTGCCTTGCGCGTCGCTGCTGGTTGAAGCCACAACACTCGCGCCGCGCAGCAGCTCCACCTTGGCGCCGGAGATTACCGCGCCGGTGGGATCGGTAACCACGCCGGTGAGTTGAACATCAGCCGCCGCGTGGGCGGGTAAAACAACGATCAACAACAGAACCAACGCCAGCCAATTTGGGAGCACCGAAAGGTGTTTTCTGGGATACGCGTGCGCAGTCAAGAATGCCTGCGCCACACAAGTTTTTCGCACAACGCCACAACCGGAACCACCAACCGATTTCATAAGAGTCTCCCTCCCCTCGGAAGAGGAACATGTACATCGGCAGCGCGACCGGTCTCCTGGCTTGGCGACTGATAACCCTTCGAGCCTTCCCGCCATGCGGCAGTGGCTTGAGGGCGGTACAACGTCGCTTACAGTTGCGGGGCAGCAACGGAATCTCACCGTTTTCCCGAACATCGCACTGCGGTTGCAGAGGCCAACAACGAGCCTCCAAAGGAATTACCAGAAGCTCTCCAGCTTCCCAGCGAAGGTGGAAAGGCCCAGGATGGGCATCCGGCCGGTCTCCTGACTTGCGCCTCAAGGAACCGAGCGCCTTCCCGGGGATACCAGTGGCTTTTTGCTCGGTTCTCAGCGATTACAGTTGCGCGGGCAGTGGCGGACTCTCACCGCCTTCCCAACGCCGGATTGGAATTTTATAGATCAGAAGGATCGTGATGGTCAAGCATAGCTGCAAAAGCAATCAGTCCAGCTGCTCATGCAGAAACACGAGCACTCGGTCCAGCGCCTGACGCGTGGGCTGGCCGGCTTCGTCGATCAGATGATTCGTCAGCACGGAGTGCGGCGGACCCGGGCCCTTCGGATTGGCGGAGGAAGGATCGAGTTCGATGGACTCGAAGGCGTCCCCGAAAGTTTCGCGCAACTGCTGGAAGCGTTCTTTGCGGCACATGCTGTCGCTGGTGAAACGCAATCCCAGGATGCGCGCGCCGTCTTTGGCGACGCGCTCCTTGGCCGCCGCAATCTCGGCGTCGGAGGCGTGCAGCCCGTCCTTTTTCATGAACGGCACCGACGGCTGGGACAAAACCGGCGCCAGCAGCGGTGCATCGAGCATCATGGCCAGCGCGAAGTTGCCGGTCAGGCACATGCCTACCGCGCCGACGCCCTTTCCACCCTGTTCCTGGTGCGCGTGATTGGCCAGGGCGCGCAGCCAGTCCACGATCGGGCTGGAGCGGTGCGCAGCGAAGACGCGAAACTCGCTGGAGATGCAGACGCGAAACATCTGCCCCAGCGCGTAAGGCACGGACACCGGGCGCATGGCCTGGCCTACCAGCTCTGGCATGTACACGGAGAATTTCGACTGAACCACATATCGCGCGAAGCGCGCGACTTCCAACGTGATGCCGGGAATCTCCGACATGATGATCACCGCCGGCCCGGAGCCGGCGCGATACAAAGGCTTGCTCTTGCCCTCATGCGTGAAGGTTGTTGCGGTGAAGCCTTCGGGAGTCTGCGGAAATGATTGCGCTGCGCTCATTGACCGCGAATTCCAAACTCGGGATACAGTTCCGCGGGACGATAGACGGCGCCGCCCTTGACCACCACATCGATCTTGCGGATGTCGCTGATGTTGGCCGCGGGATTGCCGTTGACCAGAATCATGTCGGCAAATTTCCCCGAAGTAATCGATCCGAAGTCGCGGTCCAGATGCATCACCTCCGCCGCTTCCAGCGTGGCCATGCGCAGGACTTCCGGCGCGGGTATTCCCGCCTGCGCATAAATCTCCAGCTCGCGATGCAGAGCGTAGCCGCTGCCCTGGTCAGTCCCGGCCACCAGTTGAATACCGCTGTCGTATAGCTTTTTCACCATGCGCACCATGTTGGCGTAGCAGGCGCGGTACTGCTTGTCGACCGCGGGATCGCTGGCCCCAAGCGCGCCGCCTCCGGTCATCGAGCCGCGCTGCACCTGCACTGGCAGGCGGTCAAACATGTAAGCGTCAGAGAGCAGCGGCTTGCCCGGACGGTCGACGTACGTATCTTCCCAGGTGGCCATGGTGGGATCGACTACCGTGTGATGGGCTTTCAGGAAGGCGATAAAGTCATTGACCGGCGCGGAGTTCAGGTCCAGATCCCCGGCGCGCTTGCCCGGTTCGATAAAGCGCGCGGGCGTGCGCGTCTCCTTCACGTCGGGCATGAAGTTCAGAAAGATGAAGTTCATATGCTGGATCTCATCGGCGCCGTCGCGGACGAATTGTTCCGCGATCATCCCTGAAGGAACGTGCCCGCTCACGCGCATGCCCAGCTTGTGCGCCTCGGCGGCGATCAGCGGCACCAGTTCCGGCTTCACCGAGCTGTAAATCTTGATCTGCACGTAGCCCAGCTCGGCGTAGTGATCTACGCGCTGCTTGGCCTCTTCCGGAGTTGCCGCCAGAACTTTGATGGGACCTTCAAACGGCCCCGGACCGTCGATAAAGCCGGCGCGTACGACGCGCGGCCCGATCTGGCGTCCGGCTTCGATGTCGCCGCGCAGCCGGGTCAAATCGTCGATGGGGTTACCCAGGTCGCGCACCGTGGTTACTCCGGCGGCGATGTTGAGGTAGGCGCTCTGCGGGAAAAGGTGGGAGTGCATGTCCCACAAGCCGGGGAGCAGGGTCTTGCCGCTGCCGTCGATCACCTCGGCGCCGGCGGGAGCGTGCTGTCCCTGTTCCGACTCCACGCTCACGATGCGCTCGCCGCGGACGGTCACGCGCTGCTTCGCGATCACGGCGCTCTTGGTGGAATCGAAGACGTTGACGTTTTTGACGATCAGGTCGCCGGTGGGCTTGTGAGTGAGCTTCTTCGCTAACTCAGCCGCGCGCGCGGTCTCCACTTCCAGCTGCGCCTTGTGCAGCGCCGGAACCGACGATTCAAACCCCTTGCGAATCAGCGCCGACCAGTCGCCGAAAATGTTGGCGAAGAACTGCTGATCCGCGTCCATCCACAGGTAGATGGGGGTCATGCTCAGGCCATCAACAGCATAGAGCGTTACTTTGAGCGTCTTGCCGCCGGAATCGATATCGAGCGACTGAAGTTTTCTGAGCCGCGCCTCGCCGCTGGGCAGCAGGGGCATGCGGCCGTTCTTGCTGCGCAGCAGCGCGCGCACCAGAAGCACGCCCGATTCGGGACCGCCGTTCAGGTCGACGTAGAACTTGCCCGCGGCGTTCTCCTGATGCTCATCTTCTCCCTGGTTCTTCCATCGTGCCGTTCCCGAATCGAACGAGAAGTGCTCCTCGATCGGCGTCTTCATGTAGTCCACACCCTTCACCTCTTCGGAGGTGATCAGCGCTTTCTGATCGAGGCGAAAAGTCGAGTACGTCTTGGGCCCGCGGCCGCGGTCGTTGAACTGAAAGAACTCATGCATGACGCCGTCAGGCGTGGTCCACACCGCATCCTGCCCGGAAGGAGTCTTGTCGGTGAGGAGCATGCGCATGTCCGCGTTCTGCGGAATGTCCGCAGGCAGCTCGGGCAGGGGCGATTGCTGCTGCGCGGCGCACCAGACGGTCAGCCAGCAGCCCACGGTCAGGCAAAGAATTCCGGGCAAACGTTTGGTCATAAGAGCAGAGACTCCTGGCTCCTTAGAGAGACATTCGGGCATGGAAAAGGGGAGCAAGAGAATTTATCACGCGCCGCCGCCTCGCGGCATCCGGAACCGCGCCAACGGCGCCGGCGCGTTCTCCCTGCCCACCGCTTCGTGAGAATTCCCACTCGCAAAATCCGGCACGGGAATTTAACATGTGCGGTTCTTTTAAACCGAGTTCGGAGGGTCATCAATGTCCAGCTTTTTACGCGCAGTGACACGCCTGATTTCTGTTCTGCTCAGCGTCCTGCTTCTGGCGGGACTGGGCCTGGCCCAGCAGTCCAATAAAAAATCGAAAGCGGCGAAGTCCAGCGAGAAGGCCCCTGCCGCGGCAGCCCAGCCCAGCCCGGTGCCGGCTGGAGCAGCCAGGCCGGCGGACGACGAAGAGAATAAAGGTCCGTGGCACGGGCTGACCTGGAGGCTGGTGGGCCCATTTCGCGGCGGACGCGTGCTGGCGGTGACGGGCGTGATCGGTGATCCCCACACCTACTATTTCGGCGGCGTGGCCGGCGGAGTGTGGAAATCGACCGACGGCGGGCTCAGCTGGCATCCCACCACGGACAAGGCCAAGGATATGTCGCCCTCGATCGGGTCCATTGCGGTTGCGGCATCCGATCCCAACGTGGTCTATGCCGCCACCGGTGAGGCTTGCATCCGGGGCAACATCGTGGCCGGCAACGGCGTGTACAAGTCCATCGACGCCGGCAAGACCTGGAGCTACGCCGGCCTGAAGGATACCTACGCCATCGGGCGCATCATCGTGAATCCGCGGAACCCGGACGTGGTTCTGGTGGCGGCACTGGGTCATCCTTTCGGTGCGAATTCCGAGCGCGGAATCTTCCGCACTACTGACGGCGGCAAGACCTGGAGCAAAGTTCTCTATAAAGATGAGAACACCGGCGGCATCGATCTCTCCTTCGATCCCGGCAACGCCAACGTGATCTTTGCTGCGCTGTGGCAGGCGCGGCGTATGCCCTGGGGACTGGAGAGCGGCGGGCCGGGCAGCGGCCTGTATCGCTCCACCGACGGCGGCGCCACCTGGAAGCAGCTTACCGCGCACGGATTGCCCGAAGGCATCACGGGAAGAATCGGCGTGGCCGTGGCCTACAACTCCACGCGCGTGTGGGCGCTGATTGAGAACGACAAGGGCGGCCTCTTCCGCTCTGATGATAGCGGCGACAACTGGACGCTGGTCAACAGCGATCGCCAGTACCGTCAGCGCGCCTTCTACTACACTCACGTCTTCGCCGATCCTCACTCCGCCGACGGCGTTTACATCCTCAATACCGGCATGTATCGCTCCAATGACGGCGGCAAGACCTTTCGTCCCATCCGCGTGCCCCACGGCGACAATCACGGGCTGTGGATCGATCCCAGGGATCCCGATCGCATGATCGAGTCCAATGACGGCGGCGCCAACGTGAGCACCAACGGCGGCGCTACCTGGACCACGCAAGGCAACCAGCCCACGGCGCAGTTCTACCACGTGATCGCCGACAATCGCTTCCCCTACTGGGTTTACGGAGCGCAGCAGGACAACAGCACTGTGGGCATCGCCACCGCTGCAGCCGGCGGGATCGATCGCCCAAGCTGGTATCCGGTGGGCGGGGGCGAAAGCGGCTACATCGCTCCCGATCCTCGCGATCCCGAGATCGTCTATGCCGGCTCCTACGGCGGCGAGATCACGCGCTACAACCATCACACCGGCGAGCAGATGAACGTCACTCCCTGGCCGGTGAATCCCATCGGCTCGGCGGCCGCGGACCAGAAATACCGCTTCCAGTGGACCGAGCCCATCGTCTTCTCGCCGCATGATCCGCACGTGCTCTACTTCGCCGCCCAGGTTCTTTTCCAAACCACCGATGAAGGTATGCACTGGCAGATCATCAGCCCCGACCTGACGCGCAACGACAAGAGCAAACAGATTTCGGCGGGCGGCCCCATCACCAAGGACAACACCGGCGTTGAGGTATACGACACCATCTTCTCGGTGGTCGAGTCGCCGCTGCAGAAAGACCTCATCTGGGCCGGCTCCGACGATGGACTGATTCACATCACGACCGACGGCGGCAAGAACTGGTCCAACGTCACGCCCAAATCCATGCCCGAGTGGGGCACGGTGAGCATGATTGAAGCCTCGCCCTATGACGCCGGCACCGCTTACGTCACCGTCCAGCGGCACAAGATGGACGACTTTGCTCCCTACATCTTCAAGACCAGCGATTTCGGCAAGAGCTGGACTTCGATCTCCGCCGGCATTCCCGCCGGAGATTATGTTCACGCGGTACGCATGGACCGCAAGCGCAAAGGCCTGCTCTACGCGGGCACGGAAAAAGGCGTGTACTTCTCGCTCGACGACGGCGCCACCTGGGAATCGCTGCAGACCAATTTGCCTCCTGCTCCGGTGTGGGACCTTTACGTCCACGATAACGATCTGGTCGCCGCCACACACGGCCGGGCTTTCTGGATTCTTGACGATTTGTCCCCGCTGCAGCAGTACCAGCCCGACTTCACTAAGGACGACGTTCATCTCTACACGCCGGCGCCGGCGGTCCGCGCCGAATTCTTTGGCGGCTTCGGCGGAGGTGGAGGCGGCGGGGCCGTGGGCCAGAATCCACCAGCGGGTGCGGTCATTTATTACTCGCTGAAAACCGCCATCAAGAAGCCTGAGGCTAAAAAGGAAGGTGGCGCGGAAGCCGGGGCTGCCGCATCCGGTGGAGGAGCTGGTTCGGCAAAGCCCGCGCCCATCACCGTCGAAATCCTGGATGCCAAGGGCCAGGTCATTCGCAAGTATCCGCCCAAGCCGCAACCGGCGGATGACGGGGGCGACGAAGGCTTCGGCCGCGGTCCGGAGCGTCCCCTGCCCAGCGAGGCTGGGCTCAACCGCTTTGCCTGGGACCTGCACTATGAAGGTTCCACGCGCGTTCCGCATTCGCCGCTTTGGGGCGGAAATACCGATGGTCCCATCGCGCTTCCCGGCAATTACCAGGTCAGGCTGACCGTGCAAGGCAAGGCCTTTACGCTGCCTCTGGTTATCAAGCCTGACCCGCGCAGCAAAGCTACCCAGGCCGATTTCGAAAAACAGTTCGACCTGCGCCTGAAGATTCGCGACCGTGTGACCCAGGCGCATGAGGCCGTTAACCAGATCCGGGACATCCGCGCCCAGATCAACGCCCTCAACAAGCGGCTGGAAGGTCAGCCCCAGGCCCAGGCCGTGGCCGACGCCGGCAAACAGCTGGACAAGAAGATGACCGAGGTCGAGGAAGTATTGATTCAGACCAAGGCTAAGAGCGGGCAGGATGTTTTGAATTACCCCATCCGCCTCAACAACTACCTGGTGGCGCTGGGAGGGGTAGTGGAGAGCGCCGATGGAGCGCCCACGCAGGCTTCGTATGACGTTTTCAACATGCTCAGCCAGCAGCTCGACGAGCAACTCGCCAAGTGGAGCCAGATTCTCAAGACGGATGTACCTGCTTATAACGATGCGGTGCAGAAACAGAGCGTTCCGGCCATCATTTTGGCTAAACCCGGAGCAGGAGGTGAATAGTTTTCAGCCGCAAAAGCAGGCTGGAAACGACCAAAAAGAGCAGTTCTATTTTGGAACAGCCGCGATTAAGAGTTTTCAAAGAATGTCGTGTTTTCAGAACAGAACTTTGAAATGTTGAAGTTTCGGTTTCTGGAACATTGATGCGAATTACGAAAGTTCTTTGCCTGCCCGTTTTACATTTGATCGCGTCGAGGCTCGGGAATTAGATTCATAGCGTCGCCGGGGGACAGAACGAAATATGTCGAACGTCTTGTTTGTGCTGTGGATGGGCTTTTCAGCTGGGCTGCTGTTGCTGTTTTTCTATGCCGCCTACCTGAACATGCGCAACCGCAACACCCGCAATGTGGACCTCGGGGAGATGATTCCTTCCTTTTTACCTGTCAATGCAGAACCGCTGGCAGACCTGATTGAAGATGGCCCTTCCCAATTGAACGAGAGCGAAGACGAAATTCGGCGGGTTCAGCTAACCATTGACTGCCTTCGCCGCATGGCCCACAACGCCGCCCTGCTGCAGCGCGTGGGCTACAGCCAGTTGCATAGCCCCAACCAGCTCATCTGCGATCTGGCGCAGGAAATGATCGATGCCGGGGTCCATGTGCGGCTCTACAGCTTTATCGGACTTGCCGTGCTGCACACCTGGGTCCGTTTTCGTTTCGTCGTCGGTCCTCTGTCGCGCGTGGCCCGGGCCGCCGATCTTCAGGAACTGCTCTCCAGCAGCCTGGTTCCGGCTTACGAACAGCTCAAGACCAAGGCCGGAAATCTTACCTGCCTCAAGTTCTCCAGCCTCTCAGAAGAGCTGGCCCAGAGCCTGTAAAGCTTCAACAACTCAGCGCTTACCTTTTCCCGGGCTGAGCCATGTCTTCAGCATGGTTTCCCAGGTGCGCGCCTGGTGGAGTACACCTGTGTCAACAGGTACTGCCAGATCTCGTCCGGAGCTCTTGTCCTCTGACCAGAAGCAGTAAAGCCAAAGTAGGCAGCTTAGATCAAATGCAATGAGCGGTAACTGCTGAAGGTTTGTGGACTGAAAGTGGACTCGTACCCAAACCGCCGACGTGGTCAGAATGGCGGCGTTATTGATCGCGAAACCAAAGCCTACACCAAAGTCGTATTTTGTCCAGGCTCTCCCCATGATCATCATCAGAGAAGCAAAAAAGGCGAGCGTCGCGACGAGGACTAAACTTAGCACCCGTGACTCAGCCGCAAACCATGCTCCACGGTTCGACGACAAAAATGCAGCTGACCATGCAGCCGCCATGATTATTGCGGCCGCGAGCGCAAAGATGCGGCGATATAAGCCGACCTTGTAAAACTTCGGAAAAAGACGCAGGAGGAAGAGTTCATAAACTGCAAGGAAGCTACAGATCATCAGTACCAGATCAGAGATCCAATACACATAAAAGTAGGTTAGCGGCTTCCCGTAGCGCGAGGCGACGAAACGAAGAATGCCTACCAACTCGCTGGCTAGAAGAAAGAGGAAGAACAGCGGGAACACTCTGTGCAACCTGCGCCACACAAGGATTCCCGCCAGCAAAGCGATGACTGGCAGCGATATCCAGCTCAATATCTCCCAAAGCCAGGAGTCTGAGGCCATGTTCGGCCAGCCTAACTCAGTCCCGCATTATCCACAAGAAGTTATGGTCGCGCTTAGAGTGCCCTCGCGTCCGCGGAAACCTGAGGCCATGGCGGAACCGGTCCCGGTCCGCCGAACGGATTCGGTGTCGCTGCCAGGCCAGCGGCAAACAGCAACATGACGGCGACAACTTTCAGATTGTTCTTCATAAACATCCTCCCGTTTTCATTTTTTGATTTAAGAGACTTCGCGCAGTTTTCGCGCCCAAGGAAAACCTACACGGCAACTGTGAAAATTACATGAGAAACCATTCACCACCGTCGCACGAATCGTGCTGCTCTTCCGATTCCCGAAAATCGCCTCAGGCCCGCGTATTCACTAGTCAGACTGTCTCCGCGTGGCATCGGCGCATTAACCAGACAGATGTTCCAGAATTACGAACAGGTGCAGCAAAAGTTCCACTCTCTTCTGGGTCAAAAAGAGAGCATCCGGTCATTCAAACCAGCCGCTGCGGTACGCAATCCACCAGCAACCGACCGCCAGCGGCACACTCAGCGCCAGTCCCCATACCAGGGGAAGCGCAAAGTCCATGATCAGGCCCAGGGTCAGGAACAGAGCCCAAAATATGCGCCGCTGCATGAAATCACTTTATCGCCATCCTCAGCCCTCCAGCTTCGGGTGCTGCAGATGGAAGTCCGTCGCGTCCTGGTAGGCCTTGGCTACGGCCACCAGTCTGGCTTCTCCGTAAAGCTGGCCCAGAAATGTAAGGCTCACCGGCGTGCCCGGACCGCCCGGCTCGAGCTCGCGGCTGTCGCGCATCTTCGGCTTGGGAGCGTCGTCGCCGCGGAAGCCGTTAGGCAGGATGATCGCCGGCTGCCCCGTGAGATTGGTGATTAGCAGCTGCGTGCTGAAGGTCGGAGCTACGATCACGTCTACCTGCTCGAAGACCTTGTTCACCGCCTCCATGGCCATCATGCGGGCGCGATTGGCCTGAATGTACTCCACCGCCGGGATAAAGCGCGCGCTGCGGAAGGTGTTCGGCCAGTCGTCTTTGCTCTGCTCGGTCAGCAGCTTGTCCCGGCCGCTGCGGGTCAGGTCGTCGAACGCCGCCGCCGCTTCGGCCAGGAGAATAGAGCGCATGGCCTGATAAGGCAGCTTGGGAAATTCCACCGGAATCAGGTTGATTCCCATTGCCTTCAGCTTGGCCAGCGCTGCTTCGTCATACTTGTGGTCGTATTCGCGGCGGGCGCGCGCCTGGGCGCGGTTGGCCGCCTCCTCCTCGCGTTTCTTCGTTTCTTCAGCACTCCGTTCTTTTTCATCTTTCGGCGCTTCCGGCTGCTGCACCGGAGGCAATTCAAAGTCGGCTTTCAGGTACCCAATCCGCAGCTTGCGCCAGTCAAGGCCGGCGTCCCAGTTGAAGGCTGCATTTTGCACGCTGCGATCATGGCCGTCAGGGCCGTAAATCGCGCTGAGCACGATGGCGCAGTCTTCCACCGCGCGGCAGATCGGCCCCAGCTTGTCCATGGACCAGGAGAGCGCCATCGCGCCGGTGCGCGGCACCAACCCGAAGCTGGGACGCAGCCCCGTGGTTCCGCAGCGCGTGGAGGGCGAGGAGATGGAGCCCAGCGTCTCCGATCCGATGCCGAACGCCACGCACCCCGCCGCCGTTGCCGAAGCCGAGCCTGCCGACGATCCGCTTGATCCTTGCTTGGGATTCCAGGGATTGCGCGTGATGCCCCCGAACCAGCGGTCACCCTGCGCCAGCGCTCCCAGCGTCAGTTTGGCCACCAGCACCGCGCCCGCCTGATCCAGCCGCTGCACCGCAGTCGCGTCTTCGTCGATTTTCTGGTCTTCGAATCCGCCGGCGCCCCATGTAGTGCGATAGCCCTTCACCGCCAGCAGGTCTTTGGCGCCCCAGGGCAGCCCGTGCAGCGGCCCGTGATATTTGCCGGCGGCGATCGCGGCGTCAGCCTCCTTGGCCTGCGCCCGCGCCCGGTCTTCAGTGAGCGTGATAACGAACTTCAGCGTCGGATCGTAGCGCTTGAGCCGCGCAAGATACATGTCGGTCAGCGCGGCGGAAGAAACTTTTCTGGTTCGCACCAGTTCCGCCAACTGCCGGACCGAAGAGAAAGCAACGTCTTCAAGGTTTTTAGGGACCGCGCTGTCGTGAGCCGCCGGAGCCTTGGAGATGCTCATCCTGCGGCGAACGCTGTCGAGCTTTGTGCCGGGCACAACCGGATCGAAAACAATGGCCGGAGCCACTTCATTCTTGATGTGCAGGTCGTAGATGGCTTTGAAGCTCTGCGGCAGGGAGTTCAGCGACTCCAGCATCATGTCTTTGTATTCGTCGGAGATCGGCACGTCGGCGATGGTCGCCGCGTTGTCGATCATGTCGCGGGTGATCTTCCCTTTTTCCTCCGCCAGCCCCCACAGAACGCCCGGCAGTAGCGTTGAAGTCAATCCCAGTCCAGAGCAGACAGAGAGAAACGTGCGGCGATCCAGCATGCAGGCTCCCGTTCTTACGGCAGAGATAGGCTGGCCATTATAACTGGAGCCGGTGTTCTGAATCCCTCCGCACCTTACTGCGGCTCGGTGGAAGCTCCCGGAGGGTAGTTGCTGGTGGCGCTGGCGCGAATGTTGAAGACGCAATGCTGTGAGCCGTCGCCTGCGCGACGCGGCGCCTGCACGTTGGCAAACTTTCCCATCGCGACAGACGACTGCACCTGCTCGGGACGAACCAGCGGATCGTCGGCAAACAAGAGCTCAGGAGTCCATTGCAGCGGGTAGCCTCCGCCGTAGATGTGGAAATGGATGTGCGCGGGAACGCCGCGTCCCGGATACGGCCCGGGACGGATGGTGCGGAATTCGTAGTGGCCGCGGGCGTCTGTCTTTGCCCAGCCGTGCAGGCGCGCGACGCGAGTGGCGGGATCGTTATGGTATTCGCCGCCCCCATCGGTCTGGTAAGCGTACACAATCACTCCCCCGGCGGGCGTGGCGCCATCGGGTGCGAACACCTGGCCGCTGACCGACAATCGCTCGCCGGGTTCATTGTTGCCGGCAATCGTACCGATGGACGCAACATCGGGCGGCGCCGGGGGCGTGGGCGGCGGCCCCGCAGCCACGACCGTGAGCAGCACGGCAAACCCAGTGAGCATCGTCGTTCGAGAAAGCCCGGTCATGGTCGTCTCCTCACTGTGAAAGACGCCGCCTTCATGGAAGTGTTAGCATTTTTTGCTGCTTGTCGCCCCTTGGCGCATGGAGACCATGAACCCCGTTTTCCAGCTCTTATCGGAAAGTGAAATCCCCGTTGTGTTGGAGCTGATGCGTGAGTTTTACGCGCAAACGCACATGACATTGAACGAGAGTGTCGCCACCGCAACCCTCAAGAAAATGCTGGCCGATCCCTCGAAAGGCGAGCTATACCTGATTTTCCGAGGCTCCGATCTGGCGGGATACTTCGTCCTGACCTGGTGCTTCAGCCTGGAATTCCACGGAACCTTCGCGCTGCTCGATGAGCTTTACATTCGCACGCAGCACCGCCGGCAAAGACTGGGCAAAGCGGTGGTGGCCTTCGCGGAAAGTGCTTGCAAAAAGGCAGGCATTAAAGCTTTGCGCCTCGAGACCGGAGATGACAATGAAGCCGCCCAACGCTTGTATTCCGGAGCGGGCATGAAGAAAGACGAGCGGTTTCTCTTCACCAAGTGGCTGTGACCGCTGAGGAAACACTGTACGCGGACGCCGTTGCGTATTAGATTTACTGCACTTTCATTCTTCAACAGGAGACTCCCATGAAGCTCTACCGCGCTGTTTTCCTGTTTTTTGCCGCTGTACCCATGGCTCTTTGCGCTGCCGATTTTCCTCCGGCCACGCCCGGCGACTACGTGGTCAAGGATTTTCAGTTCAAGTCAGGCGAGCGCCTGCCCGAAGTAAAGCTCCACTACTACACTCTGGGAACGCCGCAAAAGGATTCAACCGGTAAGGTTCGCAATGCGGTTTTGATCCTGCACGGCACCGGCGGCTCGGGAAAGCAGTTTCAGAGCGCCAACTTCGCCGGCGTGCTCTTCGGGCCCGGCCAGCTCCTGGACGTGACGAAATACTTCGTCATCCTGCCTGACAACGTTGGCCACGGCGACTCCACCAAGCCGTCCGATGGGCGGCACATGCGCTTCCCCCACTACGAGTATGACGACATGATCGAGCTGCAGTACCGCCTGCTCACGCAGGGGCTGGGCGTGAACCATCTGCGCCTGGTGATGGGCACGTCCATGGGCGGCATGCACACCTGGCTGTGGGCCGAGCAGCATCCGGACTTCATCGACGCAGCCCTGCCCCTGGCCAGCCTGCCCATCGAGATTGCGGGACGCAACCGCATGATGCGCCGCATGATCATGGACGCCATCCGCACCTCGCCCGACTGGAACAACGGTGAGTACAAGCAGCAACCCCACGGTCTGGCCGACGCCCTGGGCATCCTGCTGATCATGGGCAGCGCACCTTTGCGCATGCAGAAAGAAGACCCCACCCGCGAAAAGGCTGATGCTTATCTTGAAAACTTCGTCACCACCCGCATGAAGACAACTGACGCCAACGACATGTTGTATTACTTCGACGCCTCGCGAAACTACAATCCTGAACCTCAGCTCGACAAAATCACGGTTCCGCTGACGGCCATCAACTCTGCCGACGACCAGATCAATCCGCCGGAGTTGAAAATTCTGGATAACGATATTCATCGCGTGAAGCAGGGCAAATACGTCCTCCTGCCCATCACCGATGAGACCCGCGGCCACGGCACGCATACCTGGCCGGCCATCTGGCAGGAGCATTTGAAGGAACTGCTGGAGAGGTCGCAACACTGAACCTCCAGTACAAGCAAATTGGGCCCTGTAAGATCTCGTTCTTTTGGAGGAATAGATGAACCCATCCTGGCGAATCAGACTCTGCCGCGGTCCATGGCTTGTCTTCGTTCTGTTGTGCTGTGTGCTCTGGGTTCTTCCCCAACCTGCTTCGGCTCAGGATGCCTTCGCCGGCGTCTGGCGGTCCGGCAATGATCCCCATTACTTGTGGGTGGGCGTCGACTGGAACAGCTTCAACGCCAAGTGGCAGGAACTCGCTAAGCAAAACCTCCGCCTGGTGGATGTTGAAACCTGGGGCGACGGCAGCAACCGGAAATATGCCGGCGTATGGCGCGCCGGCAACGATGCCCACTACCTTTGGGCCGGCGTCGACTGGAACAGCTTTAATGCCAAGTGGCAGGAACTATCTAAACAGAACCTGCGCTTGACCGTGGTCCGAACCTACGAGGACGGCGGCCAGAGAAAGTATCTCGGCGTCTGGCGCGCGGGCAATGACGCACATTACCTGTGGGCCGGCGTCGACTGGAACAGCTTTAATGCCAAGTGGCAGGAGCTCAGCAAGCAGGGCATGCGCCTGGTGGACGTCGACACTTATATGGACGGCAACACCCGCAAATACATCGGCGCATGGCGCGCCGGTAACGATGCCCATTACCTCTGGGCGGGCGTGGACTGGAACAGCTTCAACGCCAAGTGGCAGGAGCTGGGCAAACAGAATCTGCGCCTGACCGTGATGCGCACCTACATGGACGGCAATCAGCGCCATTATCTCGGCGTCTGGCGCGAGGGCACTGACGGCTACTATCTGTGGGCCGGCGTTGACTGGGAAAACTTCCGCTCCAAGTGGAATGAACTCGCAGCGCAAGGCCTGCGCCTGATCAACATGGCCACCTATCCCGGCTGCGGCGACGACTGCGCCAACCAGGTGATCGCCAAGAGTCCTTACGATTATCTGATCACCGGCGACAGCACCACCTATCACTGGCCGGTAGATCCCGACCACGCCGGCGGCGATCACTTCATTCATCTTTCCGCACTCGCCTTTACCGCCCAGCCCTTCACCCTGCCCTTCTCCGATACCGGCGTGTCACTCTTTCAGGGCTGGCGCTACACTAGCGGCGACTGGCATCACGCCGTCGATTACGCCATCGATCTCAAGACTACCTTTCAGGTGAAGGCCGCGGCGGCCGGCAAAGTAATCTTCGTGGGCTGGGACGACTGGTCGGGCAACACCATAGTCATCAGCCACGACTCCGGCGGCGTGCAGGACGCCTTCCGCACCATCTACATGCACATGCGCAACGGCCACGCCAACGATTGCGGCAAAGCCTGGAGCCAGACCATTCCCTTCCTCGACAGCCGGTCTGATCTGGCCTCACAGGGCGCGGCGTACAAAGGCCATTTGAACGCCAGCGGCTGTCCGCAGGATGCAAAGAAACGCAATCCCAGCGCGACAAACTGGGGAACAAACTCGCAGACCATCGCCGTCACCGTGGGCCAAAAGGTCACCGCCGGGCAGGCTCTGGGTTGGGCTGGCGACACTGGTCCCGGCGGCAACCATAGCAGTGACGCCGGCACCAACTTTCACCTGCATATCTTCTTCACTCACCAGGATCCGTCGAACAAGCAGTTCTACTTCTTCGATCCCTACGGCATCTTCGCCGAACAGAAATGCTACCCCAAGGGAATCACAGACGCAGTCGGCGGCGCCTGCGCTCGATATCCCAATGCCTGGAAGGGAGGCAAGCCGCAATATCCGTAATGGCCTGAGCAACATGTCCTTTTTGAAAGAATTGCGCGATTTTCTGCGCGGCGAGGAAGCGACGAATCGTAGCTCGTCGGAAATATCTCCGCAAAATCCATTGTTCGTTTACATCAGAATCCCCGGGGACCTCGATCCCGATGATCGCGAAGAGTTGTTTTCCGATCCCCTGCGTGCGGCTTTGGAAAAGAAGGCCTTGGCGTCGTTACAGGCGGCGGCTCGTGCTTCTTGCCGCCTGACGAGGCAGACGGCGACGAGGTGGAGTTTTGCGGTATCGACGTGGATCTTTGCGAGCCTGGCAGGGGTCTGGATTTACTGCGTCGAGAGCTCACGCGACTCAAGGCGCCCGCTGGAACGGCGCTGCTTTACACGGTGGATGGACACGAATACGAAGAGCCGGTTTATCGCTTGCCTGTCTGACACATTAACTTACCGCGCTGACGCCACCATCTGGTTGGTCGCGAATGTCCCCACAAACGCGCTGCGTTTGTCGTGCAGCGTCCACTCCACGCCCAGGTCCCGTCCACGATATTCATCCGTCATGGCTACCGCCGGCATGGCGTGGGTGGTTTGGGTCAGCGGAGGATAGAAAGTGCTCTCATTGCCGCAGAGATGATCTTTCTCCCCGATGGCGCGGGTCTCAACCGTCACGAACTCACCGGCCTGCAGGCGGGCGCGTGCGCTGTGCTCGCTGGCCGCGCGGGATTCCAGAATCTCCATATCGATGGGCGCATCGATTGCTCGGACAACGTGGCTGAGCAGCTTGCCGCCCATCTCCTGGGCAAAATCGATCAGCGCCTGCCGCTGCTGCGCGGAGGCGTTCTTGTCAAGAATGAGAACAGATTTGGCCGGATAGGGATTGGCATACGGATCGCCCAGCGTCGCCTGCGCCTTGACCGCGGCCACTACGCTCAGGCCGGCCAGCGAAACTCCGTCCCACTTCCCTTCCTGAATATGCCAGGCCACGATAGCCTCCGTGCCCGCGAGATTGACCTCGCCGTTGGCAAAGCACTGGCCGACGTAAACGTCAGCGCTGCGCGTTTCCAGATACTGGCCGCGAATCTGGGACGGTTGCTGCGCCAGAACGAAAGAAGAGATTAGGCAAATGCCGGCAAGATTGAGCAGCTCCTTCATGGCGATCTCCTACAGCCACTATTGTAAAACTTCTGTGCCTTAAGCCGCTCACCTTTTGGCTCGGGTTAATCCGTCGCCGTGTCGCCCCGGAACCTTCAAGGAACTCGCGGTCGGGCGTGTGAGGGATCGGCTCCGCTGAACGCGAGCCAGTAGGTTTAGGCGTCAGCGCCGCTGCGAATTTGCCGAATTACCAGATTGCCAAATCACCAAATTTACTTGCTCGCCCCGCAATGGCAGCCGCGGCTTGACGAGCAGCAGTTTCCCGGCTCGGCCAGCTTGCCGTCAGGACCGATGCAGGTCTGCGTCCGGGCGCACCAGAACAGGCCGTCGTTGGAACGTGGCACCGTCGGATCCGGTTCGGACCACACGTACTGGCTCTTCCAGTGCAGCGACGAGCACAGGCCTGGACGCTCGGTGTTGAAACGATCGGATATCTCGCTCATGCCACACCTCCTGCCTTCAGGATGGCCCGTTTCACCGCGACGCGGGCCAGGTGGATCTTCTGCGTGTTATGTCCCAGGCTGCGCGCATGTGAGACCGCCGCCGCGGCCGCCTCCTCGGCGGTTGCCGGAGTCACGCCCTTCCCCGCAAGGGCTTTGGCCGCCTCGACGGACACCCAGGGAATCGGCGCTACATGTCCCATCACCACGCGCGCGCGGCCAACTGTACTCCCGTTCATTTCCAGAGCAACGGCAGCCGTCGCGTAGGGCCAGTCAAAGGCTTCCTTCTGCCGGACTTCATACGTGGCCGCCTGTACCTTCGGCAGCTTTGACAATAAAACTACATCTGTAACGATCTCGTTGGGCGCCAGCGCGTGCTCTCGCTCGCTCTCCGACTTGGGAATCACGAAGAACTTCTCGAGCGATATTTCGCGCGCGCCTCTTGGCCCCAGCAGCCGTACCTGCGCCTGGTAGGCAATCAGGACCGGCGCCACCGTCGATGGGCTGACAAAATAGGCCGGACCTTCGTTGCCCAGGATGGCGTGGTAGCGGTTATCGCCTTCGCGTACCAGCGATTTTCCGTCTTTGGTCTGCGCCAGCAGGCCGTGGCCGCTGCGGAAGTACCAGCAACGCGGACGCTGGCAGAGATTCCCGCCGATCGTCGCCAGGTTGCGAATCTGTGGGCTGGCCGCGTCGCCCGCGGCTTCCGCCAGCACCGGATAAAGCCGCCGCACGTCGTCATTGTGGGCGATCTCATCCAGCGTGGTCAGCGCCCCAATGCGCAACCCATCCTTTTCGACCGCAACTCCGTGCATGTCGCTAATGCTCTTGATGTTGACCAGCCGCTTGGGAGCCACGATCTCATCCTTCATCAGTGAGAGCAGGTCGGTTCCGCCGGCCAGCACCTCGGATTCACCCCAGGCGGTCCCTAGCAGGGGGCTGACCTGTTCTTTCTTCGCGGGAGAGGCGTATTCAAACGCGCGCATTGTTGCCTCCTTTTGGTGCGTTGAGAGCGGCCACAACACGGTCCGGCGTGAGCGGCATGAATGGCACGCGCACGCCGATAGCGTTGGCCACCGCGTTGGCGATCGCCGCCATCGGGCCCACCGTCGGCGGTTCGCCCAGCCCGATCGGCCCGCGTTCGTCGTACCCCTTGCCGGTCATCAAATGAACCACCAACTCGCCAATATCGCCGATGCCGGCCAGCCGGTAGAAATCCATGTTGGGGTTGAGCATGCGGCCGGTGACCGGATCCATGATCTTTTCTTCGTAAAGCGTCGAGGCGATGCCCATGATCATGGCGCCGTACACCTGGCTTTCGGCGGTTTTAGTGTTGATGACCAATCCGCAGTCCTGCACGCAGACCGTCTTGTTCATTCTGACGATGCCGGTTTCGGTGTCGACCGAGACATCGGCCATCACCGCGCCGCCCACGCCGCTGGAGATCAGGGTTTCCTGGGCGCCAAGATTGGGATCGACCGCGACGATCGGCTGCGTTCCCAGCCGCGCACACGCATCTTTCCAGCTCATGCTGGGCCCGGGCGAGAAGTTCTGCCTGAGAGTCCCGTTCACAACCTCCAGCTCGCTGGGCTGCAGGTTCATCGCCGGAGCGACTTTGGCGAAAAGCTGATTGCGTGCGTCCACCGCCGCGCGCCGCGTCGAAGAACTCACGCCGCCGATGGTGGTGCTGCCGCCCGATCCTCCCGACGGCGGATACTGGTTGTCTCCGATCTTGAGCGTGATCTGCTCCATCGGAATTCCCAGGCTCTCCGCGGCAACAATCAGGATGGCGGTGCGTGTCCCGGTCCCTAAATCCTGTGTCCCCAGCTTTACCTCGACCGAGCTGTCGGGATTGATGGTAACCGAGCACGTGCTGTTGTGGCCGCGGCCGCCCCAGGTGTGAATGGCCAGTCCCAGGCCGCGCTTCACCGGTCCGGAAGCTCCCTGCCCCCGCGGATGCCAGTTCCTCTTCCACCCGATCAGGTCGGCACCAATCAGCAACTCGTCCTTGTAGGTGCCCACGCGGTTGAAAGTGTCGGTAGGTGGAGCGGTCAGCTGGATGTTCTTGAGCATGAGGTCGAGCGGATCCATGTTCAGCTTGGCTGCCATGTCTTCAATCGCGCTCATGGTCACCAGGCAGCCCTGCGGATGGTTCGGCGCCCGCCACGCTCGCGCCGGCCCGATGTTGGTTGCGATGGCCGTGTGCTGCTTGCTCTGGTTGGGAATGTTGACGACGTAAGGCATAGGCGGCGCACCGCCTCCGCCAGGACCGCCGGTGTTCCACGATTCCGACTGCCAGGCCAGAAGCGTGCCGTCCTTCTTGGCTCCGACCTTCACCTTCGCCCAGACCGACGGACGGCAGCCCGCGAGCGTCAATTCGGCTGCGCGCTCCAGCATGTAGCGGACCGGCTTTCCCGCTTTCTGCGATACCTGCGCGGTGTAGATGCCCCAGCGGTCGGCCCCGAACTTGCTTCCGAATCCGCCGCCGATGTGGTCCTGATGCACATGAATGTTGCCCACCGGCATCTTCAGCGCGCCGGCATACTCGCCCCCCACGCCGGAAACGTTCTGCGTGGAGATATGAACGAAGAGGTGATCGTTTTCAGGCCACTCTGCGATCGAGCCGTGAGTCTCCAGACAGCAGTGAGTAATAACCGGGCAGCCGTACACTCCTTCCGATACCACCTCGGCTTCCTTGAACGCAGCTTCCGGATCGCCGCGCGTCACCTCGCCTTCCTTCTTATAGGGCGACTTCGGCTTCTCGGCCGCGGGCTTCTGCGGCGCCGACTGCACGGCGGCAATCACGGCTTCGCTGATGTGGTTCTGCCGCATTTGGTCGATCATCTGGTCCGGCGGCTTGAAACTGAGACCTCGCTTCTGCACCCGGTCGATGACCTGCTGATCCGGCACCTGGTTACGGAACAGATTCACCAGGTCCTCGAGCGCCAGCGGTCCGGTGTCTTCCACGGCGTTTTTGGGCTGGGTGAAGTCGTCCACGAAGAATGGGAGCGGCTCGTACTCCACTTTTACAGCCTTTGCTGCATCCGCGGCAGTGGGCTCATCAATCGCGGCCACGATCACAATATCGTCGCCCGCCCAATGAATCTCCGATTCCGGCCCCTGAATTACGTGAACTGCCTTGACTCCCGGCATCTTCTCCGCCGCCGATGTGTCCACGCTCACCACCTTGGCGTGCGGATAAGGAGAGCGCACCACTTTGCCGTAGAGCATGCCCGGAGGATGCACGTCGTAGGTGTATTTAGCGCGGCCGGAAACTTTGTCCGGACCATCGACCCGGGAGATGCGTTTGCCGATCAGTGTCCGCCGTTCCGGAGGCGGCCATGCGTATTGGTTAGTCTCGTCAGGCATCGCTTACGTTCCCTTCTTCGCTACCTGCATTACGGCAGCGCGGATTCCGGCATAGGTGCCGCAGCGGCAGAAGTTGCCGCCCAGCCCGTGTTTGATTTGTTCCGGCGTCGGGTTGGGATGCCGGTCAAGAAAGGCTTTCGTCGCCACCACGAATCCGGGCGTGCAGAAGCCGCACTGCTGTGCGTCGTTGTCCACGAACGCCTGCTGCACCGGATGCAGCTTGCCGTCCTGCGACAAGCCCTCCACCGTAGTGATCTGTCGTCCCTGGGCATCGATGGCCAGCACCGAGCACGAATAGACCGCCTTGCCGTCCAGCAGCACCGTGCAGGCTCCACAGGTGCCGTGATCGCACACGCGCTTGGCGCCGGTCAACTCGAACTGATCGCGCAGCGCGTCCAGCAGCGTAACCCGGGGCTCCAGGCTCGCCTTCAGGTTCTTGCCGTTCACGCTCAGCGTGACCGGGACTTTCCCTGGCCCTTGGATCTGCGCGCTGTCGGTGTCGAGAGCCAGCATCCCAGCATGCGCCACCAGCGGGGCGGCAGCGGTAACGCCGGAAATTTTCAGGAAGTCGCGCCGGGACCATCCGGAACCGGATTTTCCGGATTTACGCGATTTGGATTTCTTGTCGGACTTTTTGGGTAGATCGTCCACAGGCGCCTCCATGAGGAAATGGAATCACAGCCATTGCGACGCGGTGGAAATTGTAACTCTCCGGCGTGACAGTTGTCAGGCGCTGGCTGCGGCTGAAATGAGGCTGCATCGCTTACCGGCCTTCGATCTTTTGCTGCAGGTACCATGAAAAAAATCCCCGGTATCGCTCCTGCAGATCTTTCCGCATCCAGTCCTTTCCCGTGACCTTTCCGCGGCACCGGGCAGCGCCGCAATTGCACGACATTTCTCCCTCGTCGCAGTCAGTCATCGCCCAGTCATGGGTCAACTCCTCGCCGGCTTGTATGACGCGCATGGCCACGAACACCACCTGTCCTTGAACGCCGAGGTTGGGTTCGCACGAATGGTTGGAGAAGATCATCGAGCCTTCGCGTTCCGATGGGTCAAGCGGCCCGATGTACAGATCCTCGGTAATCTGGATCTCAGCTGGCCCCAGCCGTGCCTGGACATCTCTTAGTTTTTCACGGGCAAAAATATGCCCGCCTTTGACGGCTACGATTTCATGCCTGGCGATGCGTTCCCGTGCAAACAGCCCGCGGCCCTGGATAGCGCTCGTACGGACCTCCGTCTTTGGAGAAAGGAAGGAAAGAATCATTTAACTTGCCCTCCGGCCCAAAATAGCCTAAATCTTCTATGATCGAAAACCCCGGAGTACGGAACCTATGGCTTCAGTCGGAAGTCGATCTGGCCTATCGCTAGCCTTCATGCTGTTCGTGGCGCCATTCCCACTTGGATCGCAGCAATCACCGGCGCCCTCGCCGAGTCCTGAAGCTACTTCCAAGCCTGCCCCGGAGCCTCAGCAGAAGCGGCAACCGGTGTATGAAACCGCCACGGTGTTAAAGACTACAACTCGGCTGGTTGTGGTCGATGTGGTGGCTACCGATCACAAGGACAACGCGGTTGTCGACCTGAAGCGCGAAGACTTTACGGTCCTCGAGGATGGCAAGGAACAAAAGCTCGCGGTGTTCAACTTCCAGCACCCCTTTGACGCGCCAGCGGCCTCTTCCGCCAAATCCGAGGAGTCCGGCAAGCTGCCCGACAATATTTTCACCAACTCACCACGCTATAACCCTACCAGCGCCTTAAACGTCGTTCTGCTAGATGCGCTCAACACCACGGCTCCTCACCAGGCTTATGCCCGCCAGCAGATGATCAAGTTCCTGGAGAGAATGCCCCAGGACCGGCCGATAGCCGTCTACACCCTTGGCAGCAAGCTCACTTTGCTGCAGGACTTCACCACCGATCCCGCGGCGCTCAAGGAAGTCATGAAGAAGGTTAAGGGCGGTATTTCGCCTCTTCTCGACAATCCAACCGGCGGCGAAGACGCGCAGATCCTTCCCCCCGGCGCCGTTGATTCAGGACTGGTTTCACAGAGCCAACTGCAGGCCATCATGCAGTTTGAGCAGGAGCGAGTCTCCTTTCAAACAGATCTCCGCGTCGCCTACACGCTGAATGCGCTCAATGCCATCGGCCGGACATTGGCTGGGTATCCCGGGCGCAAGAACCTGATCTGGGTCTCTGAGGCGTTTCCCTTCAGCATCGACCCGAATATGGAGCTCACATCCGATATCTTTGCCGGAACCCGCAACTACACCGCCGACGTGGCCGCGACCGCCGACAAACTGATTGACGCTCAGGTCGCTATTTATCCGGTGGACGCGCGAGGGCTCGAGGGCTACTCCGCCTTCCAGGCTTCCAATTCCGGCAGCGATAAATTCGGCCGGTCCATGGGCCGCAACCCCACGGCCATGACCAACTCCATGAGCGCCGAGGCTGCCGCCTGGCAGGCCGCTCACGCTACCATGCAGGATGTGGCTTCGCGCACCGGCGGCAAGGCCTTCTACAACCGCAACGATCTCGACACCGCTATCGGCAAGAGCATCGAGGACGGATCCACCTACTACACCCTCGCCTATTACCCAGAAAACAAGGATTGGAACGGCAAGTTTCGCAAGATCCACGTCAAGGTAGGCAGGTCTGATGTGAAGCTGCGCTACCGCATGGGGTACTACGCTGTGGATCCAAAGGTGATAGCGCAGAGCGGCGATCGCGGCCAGATCAAAGAATTTGTGCAGGCTTTGAGCCTGGATTCGCCTTCCGCCACCGGGCTGAGGTTCTGGGCCGCGGTCATTCCGCCTTCGCCCACGGCGCCCGATCTTCTGGTGACTTTTGCCGTTGACGCCAACGCCATCAGTTTTGAACGCCAGGACGACGGCCGCCAGCACGCTGAAGTCGAATGCGTGGTACAGGCCTACATGAAAGGCAAACTGATTAAGGCCGAAGCCAGCACCTCAAAGGCATCGCTGAATCCACTCACTTTTGATCAGACCAGGCAGCACGGTTATCCCTGCCAGCGCACTATCAATCTTGCGCCTGGTTCCTATTATTTGCGCCTGGGAGTGCGTGACGACCGCACTGGGCTGATTGGCACCACCACCGCGCAAGTCACAGTCCCGGCAGTCGCGCCCTCGACCAGCGATCACCCGGACAGCGCCGGCCCCGCAAAACCCGCAGAAAAGAAACCATGAAAGAAAACTTCGCTTAATCGTTCTTAACTCAGCGGCACTGGGCTTTTTACACGGCACAAGTAGATCGCTTCTTATACTGTATGAACCTCGAAGTCATAAAGCCAATTACTGGGCTACTTCGTGCAAAGCACAGGACTTTAACCAGCTATCAGGCTGCCAGGTCATGACTCTAAGACAATTGCCACAAATCGCATTGCTACTGGCGTTGGGTGCAGGATGCGCGATTGCCCAACCCCAGGAGCAGCGCCGGAATATCCCCCCGGGAGAAATGGTGGCCGGCACTGTAAAAGCCGTTGGAAAGGACTCGCTTACCGTTACGCCTTTGAGCGGCGGCGATCCGGTCACCCTGAAGGTTTCTGATTCAACCCGCGTGATGAAGGACCGTCAACCCGCGAAGCTGACGGATATAAAGGCCGGCGACACGGTTTTTGCCCGCGGCAGGCTGAATGGAAATTCCATGGAAGCGTTCATCGTGGGGGTGGTTCCTGCGGAGATGGCAGAGCAACTCAAGCAAGGCGGCGGGCGCGGTGTGTTTATGAGCGGACCCGGCCAGGATGCTTTTAATCCTGAAGACCTGGGCAAGAAATTCATCGCCGGCGAGGTCAAGGCCATCAATGAGACGCGTTTGACCATCGCCCGTCCTGACGGGCAGAGCCAGGACATTGAGGTGGACGAGAACACTTCGTTCAAGCGCGGCAGCGAGAGCATCACGCTCGCAGACATCAAGGCCGGGGACTTCGTGCGCGGTCCCGGCGAATTGAAAAACAACATATTCACCGCGAAGGAGCTGCGAGTCGGGCGCCCGCGCATGCAGATGAATTTCGGCGATGGGACCAGTCCTCCTGGTCCTCCGGCCGAAAAGAAGGCGGCGCCGGCTCCGCCCAACTAATCGAACCTATGCGCCACCGAAGCTGGTCTCGCTCGCGGCAAGCTCTGCTGATAACGGCGACTCTGCTTTTTTCGGCCGCGCTCGTGGCTCAGACCGCGTCGCCCGCCCAGGAGCAGCCGGCGCCGGCTCAGGCTACCCAGACCGCACCTCCTCAGCCTGCCTCGCCTCAACCCTCTCCGGTGACCGCTCCCGCACCTCCTTCGCCTTTCGGCGAGATCACCGGCATCGTGAAATCCGGCAACATTCCCCTGCCCGGAGTCACGGTCAGCGCCGCGAACTCGCTGACCGGGAAGAAATACGTCACCTCCACCGATGTCGATGGCAGCTTCAAGATTGCCGTCGGCGGCAAAGGGCGCTACGTAGTGCGCGCAGAATTCTCGGCTTTTGCTCCGGTCACCCAGGAGATCGTGATCAACGAGCAGAACCGCGCTGGTAAAGCCGACCTGAGCATGATGCTGCTCTCGCGCGCGCAGAAGCCGGATGACGAAGACCAGGGCCTGCAAACCGCGCGCACGATGGCCGCCGCCGGGGCCCGCCAGGGGATGCAGCAACTGGCTCTCTCCGGAGGCGGAGCCGATATCTCCGGCGGAGGATTGTCATCTCTCAACGATCCCAGTTCACTCGCCGGTGCGGGTCTACCCAATGCCGGACTGGCCGCCGATGGAGGCGCAGAGTCAGTCGCCGTCTCCGGCGCCATGGGGCGCGCCGAGCAGAACCCATTTGATCCCGGCGAGATGCAGGACCGCATCGCCGACATGCGCGAGCAGCTGCAATTCCAGGGCGGCACCGGCACCATCAACTTGACTGAAGCCACCGGCAACATCCAGATCCTCGGCGGCGGGATGGGCGGCGGCTTTGGCGGAGGCGGCGGCGGACCGATGATCTTCATGATAGGCGGTCCCGGCGGCCCTGGCGGCGGAGGGCGTGGCGGACGCGGCATGCGCGGCTTTGACGTCAACAAGCCTCACGGCTCTCTTTTCTATACCTACGATGGCTCACTGCTCGATGCTAAACCCTACTCACTCAACGGCCAGCCCGAAACCAAGGCTGACTACAACCAGAACCGCTACGGCGCCACTGTCGGCGGCCCGCTGAATATTCCCCACATTTATCACGGCGGCAATAAGACGTTTCTCTTTGCCAACTACACCGGCAGCCGCAGCAGCAATCCTTACGACGTCTTCTCCACCGTGCCCACGCTCGCCGAGCGCGGCGGGAATTTTTCCGGCCAGCAAGTGGCCATCAGCCCTGTTGCCGCACAGCTTCTGCCCTTTATTCCTCAGCCCAATCTGCCCGGGGACGCGCGCAATTTCCATTTTGTCTCCGCCGCGCCCAGCCACACTGACACCATGTTTGTCCGCTTCAATCACAACTTCGGCGCCGATCAGGGAATGTTCGGCCCCCTGGGCGGGGCTCGCCGCCAGATTCGCCAGCAACAGGGACAAGGCCAGAAGAAGCCGATCGCGCACTGGGCACAAAGTATCAACGGCGGCTTCGTCTTCAACGATCTTCGCAATACCCTGTTGAATCCCTTTCCCACGCTGGGCGGCCGGCAGACCGTCCACAGCTACAATGCGAACTTTGGCTACTTGGCGGTGAAAGGACTGTTCCTGAACTCGCTGCGCTTCAACTACAACCGCAGCAACAGCAACACCGTCAACAATTTCACCAACGTTAACAACATTGAAAGCCAGTTGGGGATTTCCGGCGTGTCTCCGCTGCCCGGCGACTTCGGCCTGCCGGTCCTGAACTTTGCCCCGGAGTTCAGCAGCTTGCAGGATCTGACCCCGGCGTTTCGCAACAACCAGACCTTCACCATCAGTGACTCCATGACCCTCAGCCACCGCAAGCACTCCTGGACCTGGGGCGGAGACTTTCGCCGGCTGCTGTACGACGTCACCAATGCCGCCAATGCGCGCGGAGCCTTCGTTTTCACCGGCGCTGCTTCCGGCATCTCTCCTTTCGCCGACTTCCTCGAGGGATTCGCCGCCCAGACTTCGATCCAGTTCGGCTCCGAAAATTATCAGTTCCGCGCCAACTCCTGGGACGTCTTCCTGCAGGACAACTGGCGCATGGGCAAAAAGCTGAGCCTGAACCTGGGCCTGCGTTACGAGCGCGTGACACCTTACACGGAAACAGACGGTCAGCTGGTAAACCTTGACCTCGCTCCCAATTTCTCTGCGGTGGCGCCGGTGCTGCCGGGACAGGTTGGCCCGATTACCGGCCGAACATTCCCATCCGGTTTGATCAACTCCAGCCACTACGATTTCGCGCCCCGCGCCGGAATCGCCTGGAAGCCGTTTTCCAAAACCGTGGTGCGCGCCGGCTACAGCATTAATTACAACCTGGCGCAGTACGGCGCCATGGCTACCCAGCTCGGCTTCCAGCCACCCTTCGCCGTGGCCCAGATCAATCCCGCGCCCACGCCAACCTCTCTCACTTTGCAGAACGGATTCCCGGCGAGCCCTCCCAGCCCCAATCACATCACCAATACTTACGCGGTCGATCCCAACTTTCAGCTGCCCTACGTGCAGACCTGGAACCTGAATATCCAGCAGGAGATCAGTTCCAGCCTGTTGCTCAACATCGGCTACACCGGCGCCAAGGGGACGCATCTGGATATAGTCGACGCCCCCGATCAGACGCTGACCGGCGCTCCCATCTTCGCGCCCTGTACGCCGGCCACGCCTGCCGCGGCTTCCTGTGTCTCACCCTTCCTGTATGAGTTTTCGGAAGGCACCTCGATCATGCACGCCGCAACGGTCCGCCTGCGCAAGCGCCTGCGCCACGGCCTCTCCGTGGGCGGGGCCTACACATTCTCGAAATCGATTGACGACGCATCCTCGATCGGCGGAGGCTCCAGCGTCGTAGCGCAGAACGCATTCGACGTGGCTGCTGAGCGCGGCCTTTCCAGCTTCAACCAGACGCACCGCTTCACCGCCGACTACTACTACGAGCTGCCCATGGGTACCGGAAAGAAATGGTTCAACAAGGACGGCTGGGAGCAGAGAGTGCTGGGCGGATTCTCCTGGAGCGGCAACATCGTCATGGCCTCCGGATTTCCCTTCTCGCCGCGGATCTTCGGCAGCGCCGCCGACATCAACCGCGGCGTCAGCGGCTCCGCCCGTCCCAACCTCGCTCCCGGGCAATCCATCCAGGTCAGGAACCCGGGAATCGGCGAGTGGTTTAACACCGCGGCCTTCGTCGCTCCGTTCGGCCCGTTCGGCGATGCGGGAAGGAACATCATCACCGGCCCGGGGACCGTCAGCGTGAACATGGCATTTTCCAAGACTGTGCAGATCAAGGAAATGCAGAGCTTCGAGCTTCGCCTTTCCGCCAACAATGTTTTCAACCACGCAAACTTCTCTTCGGTCGATACCACTTTGGGTTCGCCCACTTTCGGCCAGGTGACTGCCGTTGGCGCAATGCGGACGGCCCAGATTACCGCGAGGTACAGGTTCTGATGGTGGGATGCGCACGACTCCGTGGCTGGCGCAAAGCGATCAGTATGGTCGCCGTCTCCTCGCTGCTCACCTCCATTGGCTCCCCACAGACAGCCGCTCCGGCCACTCCGGCAGCTGCGCAGCAAAAGCCGCAGGCCGCGCACACGAATAATGACGATTTCAAGCTGCGCGTGCAGAGCGAACTCGTGCTGGTCAACGTGACCGCGCGCGACAAGAGCGGCCAGCCGGTAACCGATCTCAAGCAGGGCGACTTCAGTGTGCTCGAAGACGGCAAGCCGCAGAAGATCTCCAGCTTCGACTTCGAAAACCTTGAGACGGCGCCGCTCAGCGCCGCCGGCCCTTCGCAGACCACCGTCGAAAGCCAGCCATCGCCGGCAAAGCCGATCCTGACTCGCAAAGACGCCGGGGAAGCGCTGAGCAACAAGCGGGTAATCGTCCTCTTCTTCGATCTTGGCTCCATGAATCCCGACGAGACACAACGAGCCGTGGAGGCAGCTAAGAAGTACGTTCAAAAGAAGATGACCGCCTCCGACATGATCGCCATCATCTCGCTGGCTTCGTCGCTGCGGCTGGACCAGGACTTCACCAACGATCCCGCGCGGCTGCTGCGGGTCCTGAACCGCTTCACGCTCTCCGAAGGCCAGGGTATGGACAACGGGCCCACCGGCGACGCCGACGGCATCGAAGAAACCGGCAACGCTTACACTCCCGACGAGAGCGAGTACAACCAGTTCAATACCGACCGGAAACTGCAGGCGCTGCAGTCCATCAGCCAGGTGCTCTCGCACTTCAATCAGAAGAAATCGATTATTTATTTTTCCAGCGGCATGACACAGACCGGAATCGAGAATGAAGTAGCTCTGCGCGCCGCGGTAAATGCGGCTATCAAGAGCAATGTTGCCATCTATACGCTCGATGCCCGCGGCCTGGAAGCGCAGCCGCCCGGCGGATCCGCGCAGACTGCCAGCCTGCGCGGGCAAGCCATGTACTCCGGCAACGCCGTCGAGGGCGCGCTCGACTCCAACTTTGCCAGCCAGGAGACCTTGACCACGCTGGCCTCCGACACCGGCGGCAAAGCTTTTCTCGACAGCAACGATCTGGGCGAAGTCTTCGATCGCGTGCAGCGCGATACCACTGCCTACTATGTGCTGGGTTACACCAGCAACAACCCGGTGCGCGACGGCCGCTACCGCCGCATTCAGGTCAAGATCAACCGCGCGGGGCTGAATGCGGAATTCCGCAAAGGCTACTACGCGCCCAAGGACTTCCAGCACTTCAACGCTGAAGACAAAGAACAGCAGATGGCCGACGAGTTGGCTTCGGACCTGCCCGACACCGATGTGGCCCTTTACATGGCAGCATCGTACTTCCGCCTCGACGACCGCCGCTTCTACGTGCCTGTCTCGCTGGTAGTGCCGGGATCGCAGATCCCCTTCACCAAAGGCGGTGACAAAGACAAAGCTTCGCTGGACATCATCGGCGAAGTGCTGGACGAGCTGAAACGGCCGATAGGCAGCATGCGCGAGACCATCAAGCTCTCCCTTGACGCCTCCCAGGAAGTCCGCCGCAAGAACGTGCAGTACAGCACGGCCTTCATCCTGACCGCCGGCAAATATCGCTTGAAGTTTGTGGTCCGCGAGAACCAAAGCGGCCGCCTGGGATCGTTCGAAAGCGAATTCGTCGTGCCCGATATCCGGAAGGCCCCGCTGAAGCTGAGTTCCGTGGTTCTGGCCAGCCAGCGCCGACCCTCGAGCAAGAAGTCACAGAATCCGTTGGTTCGCGATGGTAACGAGTTGGTGCCCAACATCGCCCATTCCTTCACCCTCGATCAGCATCTTTATCTCTTCTACGAGGTGTACGATCCGGCGCGCGACAAATCGCCGGAGAAGCCTCCGGACGGCAAGGCGAGCGCGGCACCGCTCAAGGATCCGGTCCACGTCCTGACCAGCATCCAGTTCTTCAGCGGCAAGGTTAAGGCCTACGAAAGCCCGCTGGTTGAAGCCCGCCAGCTCAACGCTCCGGAGCGCAAGGCGGCCGTCTTTCAGTTCGAAGTCCCGCTCAGCCAGCTCAAGCCGGGGCTCTATACCTGCCAGGTCAACGTAATCGACGATGCCGGCGGTACCTTCTCCTTCCCCCGTTTTCCCGTTTTGGTGCGGGAGAAGCCTACTTCCCCCACCAACGCAACGGCTTCCGCGCCGGGGCGGCCGGAATCAGTCGCGCGCACCCTTGCGATGCCTGCTCAAACTGCCCTGCACTCTGTGCAATCGCAGTAACTAGCGTAACCTTGTGCGCGCCGGATTCACGCGTTATTGTGAGCCTCTGACTACCGGAAACAGCATCTAACTGTTGCGGAGGTCGAGGAGATGCAAATGGCTCCGAGCGAAATCACCTTCATCGAGTGCCCTTACGGCGACGAGTTTCCGGTCCGCAAGACCGCCGAGCGCTCTTCCGGCATCCAGCAGATAGTGTGCCCGCGCTGCGGACACAGCTTCGACATCATGTTGCCGGAGTCAGTGGAACGGCTCTCGCAGGCCGCAGCTCCGCAGCTGGCGTTCTCCCGCTAAGCGTTTCTTGCCGAGCTTCATCTTTCCGAAGGTGCCGCATCATTAGGCGCGGTAACCTGCCTCATCGACCGCCATGTTAACCTTCTCTCTCACCAATCATGGCAATCGACAAGCAGTCTTCTCACTTCGACCTTCAGGCCGCAGCCCGGCAGATCATGCAGCAGTACGGCTTTGATCCGGGATTCCCTCCCGCGGTCCAGCAGCAGCTGGCCCAGATCAAATCCAGCCCACCGCAGGTTGCTGCAGGAAAGGATGTCCGCGATCTGCGCAGCCTCGTCTGGTCCTCCATAGACAATGACACTTCCCGCGATCTCGACCAGATCGAGGTCGCCGAAAGCTTGCCCGGCGGAAACACTAAAATCCTGGTGGGTATCGCCGACGTCGACGCCTTCGTAGGCCAGAATTCGCCCATCGACCAGCATGCGGCCCAGCAGACCACCACGGTTTACGCCGGCTGCTGCAATTTCATGATGCTGCCTGAAGATCTCTCCACTGGCGCCACCTCCCTGCTGGAAGGCGCCGACAAGATCTGCATGGTCATTGAATACGTGGTTGACGGCCAGGGCCAGGCAGTTTCACACGACATCTATCGTGCCCTGGTGCGCAATCAGGCGCAGTTGACGTACAACGCGACCGGCGCGTGGCTGGAAGGCCGCACTGCCGCCCCGCCCAAGGTTGCGGCATCGTCCGCGCTTCAGGCCCAGCTCAAGTTGCAGGACCAGGTAGCACAGACGCTCAAGAACACCCGCCACCGCCACGGCGCGCTTGACATTGAAACCGCGGAAGTCCACGCGGTGATCAGCGATCAGAGGATCGATCTGGTCAAGCAGGAGAAAAACCGCGCGACCGAACTGATTGAAGACTTCATGATCGCCGCCAACGGGGCGGTCGCGATCACGCTGGAAGAGAAAAAGGTTTCTTCCATCCGGCGTGTGGTGAAAACGCCCGAACGCTGGGACCGCATTGTCGCCCTGGCGGCGCAGCAGGGCGGCAAGCTCCCTGCTCTGCCTGATTCCAAAGCGCTCAACGACTTTCTCCAGGCGCGCAAGGCCGCCGATCCTGACCATTTCGCCGACCTCTCCCTGGCCGTGATCAAGTTGATGGGACCCGGTGAGTACGTGCTGGAGCGTCCCGGAGAGCCCTCGCCCGGACACTTTGGTTTGGCGGTGGAAAACTACACTCACTCCACCGCCCCCAATCGCCGCTTTGCCGACATGGTGACGCAGCGCCTGCTCAAAGCCGTGCTGGCCGGCCGGCCCAGCTCCTACGGTGATGGCGATCTTTCCGCTGTCGCCCAGAACTGCACGCAAAAAGAAGATATGGCGAGAAAGGTCGAGCGCGAGATGTCCAAGCGCATCGCCGCGGTCAGTATGGGCCACAGAATCGGCGAAGTCTTTGACGCCATTGTGACCGGAGTCACTGATCACGGAACCTTCGTCCGCGTGCTGCAGCCCCACGTCGAAGGCTTATTGGTTCACGCCCAGGGGCTCGATGTGGGCGACAAGCTGAGAGCGAAGTTGATCAGCACAGACCCCCAACGCGGTTATATCGACTTCGCCAAAGCATGAAGCGAAATCTCTATGGATGGGCCAGCACTTTGTGAACAATGCCACAGCGGCAGGGTCACTGAAGACCATAACGGCCGAGAAAATGTCTATGCACAACCCTCACTAGTTGCAATCGGCAATTCGGCGGGAACTTCAAGGACCAGGAGGTCTGCAAAGAGGGGAATCGTAAATCAGAGAACAACAAGCAGGCAGCGAATCTTCAGCGGTAAACGGGAAATGCCGCACTATCCAAATCCAGGCCCAATTGCAGCCTTGCAGCTTCGCTCATCCGCGCAGGATGCCAGGGTGGATCAAAGACCACGTCAACTTGCAGGCCCTTTACCTTGGGAAGGGCGGCCAGACGCCTTTGAATATCGGCCTTGAGTACATCTGCCATGCCGCATCCCGGCGCGGTCATTGTCATCTTGATGTCAATCCGGTTGCCGTCCTCGAAGGGCGATATCTTGCATTCGTAGATGAGTCCCAGGTCGACTACATTGACGGGAATCTCAGGATCGTACACCGTGCGCAGCAGGTCCCAGACCAGCTCTTCGCTGAACTCCTGCGGCGCGGCTTCCTGGAGCGCTGCCGGAGCCAGGCCCAGCGCATCCACATCTTTGGCATCGATGCGGACCATGTATCCCGCCTCGGTCAGAACGGTATAGCTTCCGCCCAGCGCCTGCGTAATCCTCACCTTGCCTCCCGCGGGCAACACGTGAGGAGCTCCACTGGGGATTTCCGTGGCTGGACAATCACGAGTTAGACTGATCAATTCGCCAAGATGCATCGTCAGTAATCCACTCGCCGTTCTCGATCAGGACATTTGTCCTGTTACTCGGTTGAAACCGCTTCCTGCTTTCCCTGCAGCGCGGCCCGCAGTGCGTGCCATGCCAGAGTGGCGCATTTCACCCGCAGCGGAAACTCCGACACGCCGGAAAAGACCGCCAGCTTCCCCAGGTCTTCTCCGCGCGAGCCGTGCCCGGTCACCAGGTCGTGAAAACGGGTAAACATCGATTCCGCCTCACCCTCGCTTTTCCCTTTCAAAGTCTGCGTCATCATTGAAGCCGAAGCTTTGGAAATGGCGCAACCCGAGCCCTGAAAGGTAATGTCGCGGATCGAGCCATCCTGCACGTCCACGTAAATGGTGAAGCGGTCTCCGCAGAGAGGATTGAACCCTTCCGCCCTGTGGCTGGCCGAATCCAGCACGCGAAAATTACGCGGATGCTTGCTGTGCTCGAGAATCACTTCCTGGTACAGCTCTCTGAGCTCCGACATTAGCCGAGCACCTCGCGCACTTTGTGAATCCCCGCCACCAGCGCGTCCACTTCCTCGCGTGTGTTGTAAAGCCCGAAAGAGGCGCGTACGGTCGCCGGGATCTTGAAACGCTCCATCACCGGCTGCGCACAGTGATGGCCGGTGCGGACAGCGATGCCCTCGTTGTCCAGGATGGTGCCGATATCGTGCGGATGAATGCCTTCCATAGTGAAAGAGAGCACGCCAGCTTTCTCTTTCGCGGTGCCCACGATCTCGACTCCGGGAATGGCTGCAACCGCTTGGGTAGCGTGATTGAGAACATCCGCCTCATGCTTTTCGATCTGCTCCAGCCCCAGCTCTTCCAGATACTCTGCCGCGGCGCCCAGGCCGATGGTATCGGCGATGTTGGGCGTGCCTGCCTCGAACTTGTAGGGCAGCCGGTTGTAGATGGTCTTTTCAAAGGTGACCGAGGCGATCATGTCGCCGCCGCCCTGATAAGGCGGCATGGCTTCCAGCAGATCGGCCTTGCCGTAAAGCACGCCGATTCCCGTGGGCCCGTACATCTTGTGTCCGGAAATAGCGTAGAAGTCACAATCCAGTTCCTGCACGTCCACCACCATGCGCGGCGCGGCTTGCGCGCCGTCTACCAGTACGGGAACGTTCCGCGCGTGGGCCCGGCGCACGATCTCGCGCAACGGGTTGATGGTTCCCAGCGCATTCGAAAGATGAGCGACGGCCACAATCTTCGTGCGCGCCGTCAGGAGGTGGTCCAGGTGCTCCAGCAGCAGCTCGCCGCGGTCATTGATGGGAACCACCAGCAGCTTCGCGCCTTTCTCTTCGCACAGCAGCTGCCATGGAACGATGTTGGAGTGGTGCTCCATGGCCGTAATCAGCACTTCATCGCCCTTGCCGACGTGCTGGCGGCCGTAAGTCTGCGCCACCAGGTTGATGGCCTCCGTGGTGCCGCGCGTAAAGATGATCTCCTTCGATTGCGCCGCATTCAGGAACCGCTGAATGGCAACGCGCGCCTTCTCGTAGTCGGCGGTGGCGCGCTCGGAGAGCGTATGCACGCCGCGATGTATGTTGGCGTTGTCACTGCGATAGTAATGGTCGATGGCTTCAATGACCGCCAGCGGCTTCTGCGTGGTGGCAGCGTTATCGAGATAGACCAGGGGCTTGCCGTGGATTTTTTGCTGCAGGATCGGAAAATCCCTGCGGACTCGCTGCACGTCGAAGCTCGTTGCACGATTCTTCTTCGCAGCATCGATAGCGTGAGGGGTTTTAATAGCTGTGCTCATCCCACCTCCTCAAAGGAGCGCTCCGCGACCACGGTCCGCTCGCCCGCGAACTTCGCCGTCTCCGGCAGGCTCTGGGCCACCAGGCGCTCAATGTGCTCGCGCACCGCGGCCGAACTCATCCGCGCCATACACTCATTGGCAAAAGCCTGCAACAGCAAATGCTTCGCCGACGTCTCGCTCAGCCCGCGTGAACGCAGGTAGAAGAGCGCATTCTCATCCACCTGTCCGATGGTGGCGCCGTGCGTGCACTTCACGTCGTCGGCGTAGATCTCCAGCTGCGGCTTGGTATCGATCTGGGCGTCGTCGGAGAGCAGCAGATTGCGGTTGGTCTGCTTGGCGTCTGTTTTCTGCGCGTCCTTGTGAACGATGATGCGGCCGTGAAACACGCCGTGCGACTGGCCGTTCAGTATCCCGTTGTAGAACTGGCGGCTGTTGCAGTGCGGGCTGGCATGCTCCACCAGCATGTAGTTGTCCATGTGCTGGCGGCCATTGGCCATGAACAGGCCGTTGATCAGGCACTCGCCGCCCTCGCCGGCCAGCACCGGATGCACGTTGTTGCGTACCAGCGCCCCGCCCAGCAGCACAGAATGCGTGGCCACGTTGCTGCTGCGTTCCTGCTGGATGCGGAGAGTGGACACGTTGTAGGTCTGCTCGTTCTCGCGCACGATCATATAGTGCGAAACCACAGCCGCCTGCGCCGCCACCAGTTCGGTCACGGCGTTCGAGAACGCCACTGAGCCGTCGAGCGAAACATAATCTTCGACAATAGTTGCCTGGCTGTTCTCTTCCACCACAATCAGGTTGCGGGGATGGTCCATGGAGTTCGCGCCGCCCGCCGACACATAGAGAAGATAGATCGGGTGCTCCACTACCGTGTTGCGGGGAACGTGGATATAAGCTCCATCGTCGATGAATGCTGTATTAAGCGCGCAAAACGCATCGCGATAAAAATTTAGATAGTGGCCAAGGTGTTTCTCCACCGCCTCGGGGTGGCTGGTAATCTGCGCGGCCAGGCCGCCAACCGTCACGCCCTTGGGCAGGGTGGGAATCCGGGAAAGTCCCGGAGCGAAACGGCCATTGATAAATGTCAGCTGGCAGGCGAAGCCCGATGTCCCGAACTTCTCCAGATCATTCGGGCTGATGCGCACATGTCCGGCAACCTTGAATCGCGTCTGCGCGATCGGCGCAACGTTGGTGAAGCGCCAGTCCTCATCGTGAGTAGTGGGAAACCAGCCTTCGGAAAAACGAGTGTAGCCCTCGCGGCGAAGCGCATTCATCCATGCCGGCTGATGCGCCAGCCGCTGGTTCAGATCATTGAACTCGGTCACGTATCCGAGCAGACCTGGCTGTCCCGTTCCCGTGAGCGCTTCAAATATGGCGCTTTTTGTCACAGTCTGTTCTCCCCTAGCGCCGTGCGCCTGCCGGCTCGGCTTCCGTCCAGCTGTAGCCTCTTTCTTCCAGCTCCAGGGCCAGTTCCGGCCCGCCTGATTTCACGATGCGGCCGTTGACCAGCACGTGCACGAAGTCGGGCACAATGTAGTTCAGCAGGCGCTGGTAGTGGGTGACCACGATCATGGAGCGATCTTTGCCGCGCATGGCGTTCACGCCGTTGGCCACGATCTTCAGCGCGTCGATGTCGAGACCGGAATCGGTTTCGTCGAGCACCGCCAGCTTCGGTTCCAGCACCGCCATTTGCACGATCTCATTGCGCTTCTTCTCGCCGCCGGAAAAGCCTTCGTTCACCGGACGGTTGAGGAATTTCTGGTCCATCTCCAGCATCTGCATCTTTTGTTTCAGCAGCGGCAGGAAGTCGATGGCGTCCAGCTCGTCCTCCCCGCGAAACTTGCGGATGGAATTGAGCGCAGCGCGCAGGAAGTAGGCGTTGCTGATTCCGGGAATCTCGACCGGATACTGGAAGGCTAGGAACAGGCCTTCGCATGCAGCTTCTTCCGGCTTCATCCCCAGCAGGTCTTTGCCCTGAAAGTGGATCGAGCCCTGGGTGACCTCGTAGCTCTCGCGGCGCGCCAGCACCTGGGCCAGCGTGCTCTTGCCTGAGCCGTTGGGGCCCATGATGGAGTGCACTTCGCCGGGATTGACGGTGAGATCAACCCCTTTCAGAATTTCGTTGCCATTCACCGTGGCATGAAGGTTTTTGATTTCCAGCAGACTCATTCGTTACCCCACACTCCCCTCAAGGCTGATGCTGAGCAGCTTCTGCGCTTCCACGGCAAACTCCATGGGCAGCTCCTTGAACACCGCCTTGCAGAAGCCGTTGATGATCATGGAAACCGCCTCTTCCTTGGAGATACCGCGCTGCTGCAGGTAAAAAATCTGGTCTTCGCCGATCTTGGAAGTCGACGCCTCGTGCTCCATGCGCGCGCTGGCGTTGCGGACCTCGATATACGGGAAGGTATGCGCGCCGCACTTGTCGCCAATCAGCAGCGAATCGCATTGTGTATAGTTGCGCGCCCCGGTCGCCCCCTTCAGGATCTTTACGCCGCCGCGGTAGGTGTTTTGTCCGTGCCCGGCGGAGATTCCTTTGGACACCACCGTGCTCTTGGTGTTTTTGCCGATGTGGATCATCTTGGTGCCGGTATCGGCCTGCTGATAATTGTTGGTCAGCGCCACCGAGTAGAACTCGCCCACCGAGTTGTCGCCCTGCAGAATGCAGCTGGGATACTTCCAGGTGATGGCCGAACCGGTCTCCACCTGCGTCCAGGAGATTTTGGAGTTCTTGCCCAGGCATTTGCCGCGCTTGGTGACGAAGTTGTAAATGCCTCCCTTGCCTTCCTTGTCGCCCGGATACCAGTTCTGCACCGTGGAGTACTTGATGGTGGCGTTGTCGTGCGCGATCAGCTCGACCACAGCGGCGTGCAGCTGGTTCTCATCGCGCACCGGCGCCGTGCAGCCTTCGAGATAGCTGACGTACGCGCCCTCGTCGGCGATGATCAGCGTGCGCTCGAACTGTCCCGTGTTCTGCGCGTTGATGCGGAAATAAGTCGAAAGCTCCATGGGGCAGCGCACGCCCTTGGGCACATAGACGAACGATCCGTCGCTGAAGACGGCTGAGTTCAGCGCGGCGAAGAAATTGTCGGTGTATGGAACAACGCTGCCGAGGTACTTCTTGACCAGTTCGGGATGCTCCTTCACCGCGTCGGAGAACGAACAGAAGATCACGCCCGCTTCCTTCAGCTTCTCTTTGAACGTGGTGGCTACCGAGACGCTGTCAAACACCGCGTCCACAGCGACTCCCGCCAGCAGTTTCTGCTCGTGCAGAGGAATGCCCAGCTTGGTGTAAGTGCTGAGAATCTCCGGGTCAACCTCATCAAGGCTCTTGAGCTCGGGCTTTTTCTTCGGCGCCGAGTAGTAAGAGAGCCCCTGGTAGTCGATCGGGGGATACTTGATGTTGGCCCACTTGGGCTCAGCCTGTTTCTGCTCCTGTTGCGCCCAGTAGCGATAAGCCTTCAGCCGCCATTCGAGCATGAACTCGGGCTCATTCTTCTTGCCGGCGATCGCGCGAACGATCTCCTCATTCAGCCCGTTGGGCAACCGGTCTTCGTCGACCGCGGTTACGAATCCCCACTTGTATTCCTGCTTGGTAAGATTTTCGATTTGGTTAACAGTGCTCATTGCATCCCTTCCGCCGCTGTACTGACCGGCGCGATGGAGGAAATAAGATCGTTCTTGCGGCTCCTGCGATCGTGATGCGGCAGTTCATGGTTCAGGTCGGAGAGCATCACGTTGCCGAGCGCGTCACGCAGCGCGTCGCCGATGATTTGCGAATTGCCCTTGATGGCGCAGCGGCGCTCCATGCCGCACAGCCCGGGCTCTACGCTGCACTCGGTAAACCCGATCGGCCCTTCCAGGGCCAGCACAATATCGGAAACGGAAATATCTCCCGCTTCGCGGGAGAGGTTGTAGCCGCCCTTCACTCCGCGGTGCGAAACCAGCAGCTTGGCGTCGTGCAACTGCCGCAATAGCTTGCCCACGGTGGGCAGCGGAACCCGGGTCTGTTTAGCCAGGGTGCGCGCGGTATGCGGCGTATGCTCGGGATGGCGCGCCACGTGGGCCATCAGCACGATGCCGTAATCCGTCAACTTATTAAGCCTGAACATTTGCTTTTGCCTTCCAGCCCGGCCGCCCGGGCCGGCAGGAGAATACAATACCGATCAGGTATTATTTTACGTCCGGCGGAAAGATAATACAAGACCGGGAAGGTATGCATTCCGATCGCGAATACTCGTAAAGAACTGTTAACACTCCTGTTTATTACTTAACAACCCGGGCGCGAATTTCGACGATATAATTCCAATCATCAGTTGCGTTGTCAGGCTTCGCGCGCGCCGTCTAATGGAAGGAAATTCCTGTCCTGCAAGGCCCTTTCACTGCGGCAGACGAGAAGACCTCGTGAAATGAAAAAAGGTTCCGGCCAATGTGGATAGTTGCTCTGGCGCTGAGGCGCCCTTACACCTTTATCGTGATGGCGCTGCTGATCCTGATTCTCACGCCGGTGGCGGTCGAGCGCACGCCGGTGGATATCCTGCCGGAAATCAATATTCCCGTCATCAGCGTGGTATGGCAATACCAGGGGTTCTCCGCCCAGGAGATGACGGACAGGATCGTCAGCAGCACGGAGCGCGGATTTACGACCCTGGTCAACGATATTTCGCATATCGAAACCCAGGCCATGGACGGGCGGGCTATTGAAAAGATATTCCTTCAGCCCGGGGCCAACGTGCAGACGGCGGTCGCGCAGCTGACGGCGTTTTCGCAGCAGACGGTGCGATTCCTGCCGCCGGGCACGACGCCGCCGCTGATCATCATTTATTCAGCGTCGAGCGTTCCCATCATTCAGGTCGGGGTCCGCAGCAACACCATTTCCGAGCAGAACCTCTTCGACATGTCCACCAACTTCATTCGGCCGGAGCTGACCACCGTGCAGGGCGCAGCCATTCCCTGGCCGTACGGAGGCAAGCAGCGCCTGATCATGGTGGATCTGGATACGGCCGCGCTCCAGGCCAAGGGGCTGACCCCGGTTGACGTGGTCAATGCGGTGAACGCGCAGAATCTGATTCTTCCCGCAGGCACGGCCAAGATCGGCACCATGCAGTACTACGTCGGGATGAACGGCAGCCCGGACAAGGTCGATGATCTCAACAACCTGCCCGTAAGGACCCAGAACGGCACCACTACTTACCTGCGCGATGTGGCTCATGTACGCGACGGCTTCTCGCCGCAAACCAACCTCGTGCGCCAGGACGGGATTCGCGGCACGCTGATCACTATCATGCGCAACGGCGGAACGTCCACGCTGGACATAGTGGACAACATCCGCGAAGCCCTGAAACGCGTCGCAAAAAGATTGCCTCCGGATCTGGAAATCCGGCCCATGTTTGACCAGTCGCTGTTCGTGCGCGCCGCCATCCAGGGCGTGCTGCGCGAGGCGCTCACCGCCGCTTGCCTAACCGCGGCCATGATCCTTTTATTCCTGGGTAACTGGCGGACAACGCTCATCATCGCGATTTCGATTCCTCTGTCGATTCTGTGTTCCGTCATCGTTCTTGGCGCTATCGGACAGACTTTCAACCTCATGACTCTGGGAGGCCTGGCGCTCGCCGTGGGAATATTGGTGGACGACGCCACGGTGGAGATCGAAAACATCGACCGCAACCTGGCCCAGGGCAAAGAGCTGAAGACCGCCATTCTCGACGGCGCGTCGCAGATCGCGGTTCCGGCGTTTGTTTCCACGCTCTGCATCTGCATCGTGTTCGTCCCCATGTTCTTCCTGACCGGCGTGGCCAAGTTTCTGTTCGTGCCGCTGGCCGAAGCTGTGGTCTTCGCCATGCTGGCTTCTTATCTGCTGTCGCGAACGCTGGTGCCCACGCTGGTGATGTATCTGCTCCGCAACCATGAACACGAGTCGCACCAATCCGATGACGGCAGCAGCGGAGTTTTCGGATTCCTGAAGCGTTTCCAGCAGGGCTTTGAACGGCGCTTCGCGCGCTTGCGCGACAGCTACCACGAAACGCTGACGGCTTGCCTGAACCACCGTCGCGTCTTCATCACCTGTTTCCTGGTCTTTTGCATTGCCTCCGTAGCTCTGACCTTCTTCCTCGGCGAAGATTTTTTCCCTGCCGTTGATGCGGGAATCTTTCGCCTGCACGTCCGCGGACGCGCCGGCTTGAGGATCGAAGAAACCGCGCGCTTGTGCGACGACGTGGAAAGCGTGCTGCGCCAGGAGATCCCCCGGGAAGAACTGGTCACGATTCTCGACAACCTGGGGATGCCCTACAGCTCCATCAATAACACTTACAGCACCAGTGGAACCATCGGCACCTCAGACGCGGAGATTCTGGTTTCGCTCAACCAGGAAAAGCACCGTCCAACGCGGGAATATGTGAAGCAGTTGCGCGAGGAGCTGCCCAAACGATTCCCCGGCGTGGAGTTTTTCTTCCAGCCGGCGGACATCGTGAGCCAGATCCTCAACTTCGGCTTGCCTTCACCTATTGATATCCAGGTTGTCGGCCGAAACCTCAACCAGAACTACATGATCGCTCAATCCATCGCCAACCGTCTGCGTCATGTGCCGGGGGCCGCCGACGTACACGTGCAGCAGCTCATGGGCGCTCCTTCTCTACGTCTGGATGTGGACCGGACCCGGGCCCAGCAGGTGGGCCTGCAGCAGCGCGACGTGGCGCAGAACCTGCTGGTTTCGCTCAGCGGAAGTTTTCAGACCTCGCCCACATTCTGGTTGAATCCGGACAATGGCGTCACCTACAACGTCGCCATCCAAACGCCGGAGTACAAAATCGATTCCCTGCAGTCGCTGATGAATACGCCCATGAACGCGCCGGGCGCTCCCGCGCCGCAAGTGCTGGCCAACCTGGCCACGATCAAGCCCTCGGTAACGCCGGTGGTCATGTCGCACTACAACACCCAGCCGGTGATGGACGTGTACGCCAGCGTGCAGGGCCGCGACCTGGGTGGCCTGGCCAGCGATACGCGGAAAATCCTCAAGGAGTATGAAGGCAAGCTTCCCCGCGGCACAGACATCGTCATGCGCGGACAGGTGGAGACCATGCGCTCCTCGTTTGTCGGGCTGGCCCTGGGGCTGATCATGTCGGTGGTGCTGGTGTACCTGCTGATCGTCGTGAACTTTCAGTCGTGGCTCGATCCCTTCATTATTATTACGGCTCTGCCGGGCGCGCTGGCGGGAATCGTCTGGATCCTGCTGCTGACGCACACCACGTTGAACGTGCCGTCGCTGACCGGAGCGGTCATGTGCATGGGCGTGGCCACCGCCAACAGTATTCTGGTAATCTCCTTCGCGCGCGAAAAGATGGCGGAAGGCATGAACGCCGCCGAAGCCGCTCTTCAGGCCGGTTATACGCGCATGCGGCCGGTCATCATGACGGCGTTGGCCATGATCATCGGCATGGTGCCCATGGCCCTGGGCATGGGCGAAGGCGGCGAGCAGAACGCGCCGCTGGGACGCGCCGTGATCGGCGGCCTGGTATTCGCCACCGTGGCGACCCTGTTCTTTGTGCCGGTGATTTTCAGCGTGATGCATGGCCGCCGCGAGGCCAGGGCTTCGCGGGCTTAAAAACGCGGTACGATGTAATTTGCTGCAAGAGATCTATGACACCACTGACGGAACAACAAACGCGGGAAGTCGAGCAGCCGGTCACCCAGCCGGGCGCCGCTTCACGCTCCTCGAATGCCACTCGAGCCGCTGCCGTGGCGCTGCTGGTGCTCCTGCTTGCGGGAGGCTTCTCGGTGGCGCGGCGCTTTTCTGAGAAAAAGTCGCTCGCCAAAGAAACCGAAAAGCTTGCCGTTCCGGTGGTCTCGGTGATCAAGCCCGGAACCGAACCTGCCCAGGATGAACTGGTGCTGCCCGCGCAGTTGCAGGCCTACGTGGAGTCTCCTATCTACGCGCGCACCAACGGTTACCTGATGCACTGGTATAAAGACATCGGCGCCCACGTAAAGAAAGGCGAGATCCTGGCCGACATCGATGCTCCGGAAGTCGATCAGGAATTGCGCCAGGCCAAGGCCGCCCGCGATCAGATCCAGGCGCAAATGGACCTGGCCAAGATCTCCGCCGACCGCTGGACCAATCTGCGCCGGACCGATTCCGTCTCCCAGCAGGAAGCCGATCAGCAGACCAGCGCCTACACCCAGTCTCGAGCCAACCTCGCCGCCGCCGATGCTAACGTGCGCCGCCTGGAGGAACTGGAGGCGTTCAAGCGTGTTTACGCGCCCTTCTCCGGCGTGATCACGCGCCGCAACATCGATATCGGCGCCCTCATCAACGCCGGCAGCGCGGGGCAAACCAAAGAACTTTTCGATCTCGCCCAGTTCGATCCGCTGCGCGTTTACGTGAGCGTACCCCAGGCCGACGCCACCTCCATCAAGGCGGGAATGCCGGCTTACATCGAGCTGCGCGAGTATCCCGGACAGAAATTCACGGGCAAAGTCGCGCGCAGCGCCGATGCCATCGACATGTCCACCCGCACCATGCTCACCGAAGTTGACGTCCCCAATCGCGACGGCCGGCTTCTTCCCGGAGCCTATGCCCAGGTCCATTTCGCGGTTCCGGTTGCGACCGTGCGCATCTCCGTCCCGGTCAACGCGTTGCTCTTTCGTCCGGAGGGAGCTCGCGTGGCGACGGTGGGCTCGGACCAGAAGATCCATCTTGCCGCGGTGATCATCGGCCGCGACTTCGGCAACAAGATCGAAATCCTCGGCGGCCTGAAGCCGACGGATGACATCGTGGTCAATCCCGCCGACTCGCTGGAAGAGGGAGAGTCCGTCCAGACGAAGCCGGGAGCCGGAGGCGGAGCCTAGCCGTGGCCTCATCGTTTGTGCGGCTATCGGCCGCGATCGCGCTGTTCTTGTCTCTGGCCGCATGCAAAGTCGGCCCCAACTACACGCGGCCGGATGTGCCGGCGCCTCCGCAATGGAAAGAGCAACCGCCGTGGCGCCAGGCCAGCCCCATGGATGGCCTTCCGAAGGGGACGTGGTGGACCATCTTCGGCGACGACGAGCTCAGCCAGTACGAAGGCCAGGCGCTTCGCGCCAACCCGACCATCGATCTGGCACGCACGCAACTGGAGCAGGCGCGGGCCTCGGCGCGGATCACGCAGTCGGGACTGTTTCCGCAGCTGAGCGGCGGCATCAACGCGCAACGCTCGCGGACATCGGCCAACGAGCCCACCATCACAGGCACGCCGTTGAAGTCGCCTTTCACCGCCAGCAACGTGGTGATTCCCTTCAACCTAACGTGGGAAGCCGACGTCTTCGGCGGGCAGCGGCGCAGCGCGGAGTCGGCGGCGGCGCAGTATCAGGCTTCAGCCGCTAATTTGGAGAACGTCCGCCTGGTCATCACCTCAGAAGTCGCGGCCGATTACTTCAGCCTGCGCGAGCTCGACGCCGAGATCGCCGTGCTGCAGGACGCGGTGCAGTATCAGCAGAAGGCGCTGGAGCTGGTGAACAACCGGCACGAAGGCGGCGTGGCCTCGGGCCTGGACGTAGCCCAGCAGGAGACGCAGCTCAACGCCACGCGCACCCAGTCGACTCTGCTGGCGCAGCAGCGCGCGCAGTTTGAACACGCTATCGCGGCGCTCACCGGGGCGCCGGCTGCAACCTTCAGTATTCCTGTGCGCCCGTTGAACATGGCGCCGCCAGCCATCCCGCTGGGCGTGCCTTCTGATGTGCTGGAGCGCCGGCCCGACGTCGCCCAAAACGAGCGCCTGATGGCGGCGCAGAACGCGCAGATCGGAGTCGCCAAGAGCGCGTTCTATCCCAGCATCGGCATCGCCGGAAGCGGCGGCGCACAGAGCACCGACATTACCAATCTTCTCAGCGCGCCCAGCGCGTTCTGGGCCCTGGGCGCCAACGTCACCGAGACCATCCTGAGCGGCGGCCGGCGCCGCGCCCAGGTGGAATTCGCCAAGGCCGGCTACAGCGGCTCGGTCGCTAGCTACCGGCAGACGGTGCTCACGGCGTTTCAGGAAGTGGAAGACGGCATCTCCGGCCTGAACGTTCTGTCGCAGGCCGCGGAGACGCAGCAACTGGCGGTGGACGCGGCGCAGCGCGCGCTGACTATCGCCAACGACCGCTACGTCGGCGGGCTGGTGACCTACCTCGACGTCGTCACCGCCGAGCAAACGCTGCTCGACAACAAGCGCCTGGCCACACAGATCCTCGGCCAGCGGCTGACGACTTCTGTTTCTTTGATCAAGGCGTTAGGCGGCGGCTGGGATGCCGCCAGCCTGCAGGCCGTTCAGGTGAAGATCAACGCCTCGCAGGCCGCACAGCCGTAGAGTTCTATGCGTCAGCGGGGAACAACATTGTCTTTTGCTCGACATGCCCAGGCGAACCCGCCTTTCGCGAGTAGAACCAAACTAACGCCCGGGCGGCGCACAGGCACAGCAGCGGCATAAACGGCGCGCGAAAGCGCCCGGTTGCTCCAGGCATTCCAGATACCAGAACGAAATAAACGGTTGAGGCGACAAAAAGAAACTGCATTTCCCTGCTGAGCTTGCGCAATCCTGCAAACCCCAAAACGTAGACCAAAAGCAGAGGCAGCTCGAGCAGCAGAAAAAGGGTGGCCGTCAACGGGTATGTCCGAATGAGCCACAGCAGTGCACCGGCCATCCCCTTATCGAGCGTTCTGGCCAGCATGAAGCCGCCCGCACGCGGATATAGCCCGAGCGCGCTGGCTATGGGTGTAACGGCCGTGTCGAAGAGAACCACGGCGCATCCTCTGGCGTGAATCAGGATGTAAGTGAGGACGTGTTGGGAAAGAATGCGCCGAGCCTCGCTGCCCCAGAAGGCGACCACTTGTCCCTGTGTCCACCCTTGCTGCTCGGGGTGCAGCGCGTAATAGTTCCGGTATCCCAGTTCGTCGCGTACCTGAAGAAAACCTTTGTGTTCTGTCCTGGCCTGCACAGCGACAGCAGAGTTGTAGTAAATATTGAAATCGCCGCTCGACGAAAAGCCGGCGTATCCAGCCGCTCGTTGATTGCGCACCATCCACGGAGTGAGCATGAGGACGACGAGAACAGGAAAAGCAAGTGCCAGGCCAACTCGTCGCGCGCGGGGCAACGCCTTCGGGAACATAAGCAGAACGGGGACGAGCCAAAGTGCAAGGTAAACGCTTACTGGACGCACGTACGTAGCCAGGGCAAGCAGCAGGGCAGCCTTGAATAGTCTCGAAAAACCGGGCGACCGGAAATATGCGAGCAAGAATTGGACGAAAAACAGAAAGCAAAAACAGAATAGGGTTTCCGAGAGGAGCTGAGCGGAATAAAAAAGCCCTATCGGTTCCAGACAGTAGAGTATCGCCGCGCAGGCGGCAACTCTTTCATCGCCGATAAAGTCTAGGGCGATCCGCCAGACCAGGCAGGCGCAACCTGCGGCCAGGGCGATGTTCTCCAGAACGCCGATCACAACTGCCTGCTTCATGGCCACAGCGATGGCCAGAAGCAATGGATATGCGGGTGTCCTCAGGATTTCAGGAGGCTGGCCAAAGGACCCTCTGAGCAGCGACTCCGCCAGGTTCATGTATTGGAAGGAGTCTCCTTCGAAGAATCCAGGGACACCGGAGCGCCAATAGATAAGAAGCGCGAGTAGAACTCGGACCGCAACCACGGCTCCCAGCAGCCACGCCAGCCTGACTCGCCGAGGATTCCCCGCCCCCACGCTCGCGCTGCCGGCTTCCTTAGTTGGACTGGTTACTGAATCATTGCTGTGCCGATTTCTGAGTTCCATCAAGGATTTTTCCGTACGCGGAACGCGGACAGGATAAACCAAGGTCCCGGCTTATCCCCAGTTCCTTTTCTTACTCGGCATCGGCGTGAAAACCTGCTGCTTCAGCACCTGCATGGCCACCGATAGCTTTCCCGATCGCGGCTCGACGATCAGCAGATGAGAGTGCTCGGGCATCACCGGGGCTCCCGGCACGCCCGGTGTTGGCGGACGGGGTGGATGACCACGTAGCCGGCGACTATGAACTCGAACTTCGCCCGCACCTGCTCCTTATGTCCAGAAAGAGAATGCTGCGCCGACCGAATCCAGGAATTTCTGACCGCGACAGCAACTGCAAGTAATGAAGTGCCAGTCACCGGTATGAGGGAACCGTCGCAACCCTTTCGGCATTGTCGATCATTGTTGCTGGTGGCGTGATGCGGCGGGCATTCTCGGGACCCACCCTTTGCTCCGAGTGCAAAATACAAGAGCGCGCTCTCCGCAAAGAGTAGGGCACCCCCAGTGTCGTGAGGGATAGAAAAAGGTGGGCCACCCGTCCTGGAGGAAGAGTTCAATATCGGGTATAAACTAGGACGTAATCCGTACCAGTGTATCCCGCATCGATTTCCTTTGTAAGATTCGGGCACACTTGGCTAAAAATGAATCCGAAATGAGTTCCATCTTCGAATCTGATTGTGAAAATTGGCCCACCCACGTATGGAAACATTAATTCTTTTGTGGAAGTGGGCGCTTGGGTGATTCGAATTCCCTGTTGTCGCAATCTCGATGGCAAAGCCGAAAGAGCTAGCGCTTGTCCATCCAGCGGTCTTCGATGATGGAAGATGTAGAGCTTGTCAATCTCTAACTGACCTGGGAGTGACATTGGATTCGCGCCGTGCGCAGGCACTGTCCTATCCAACTCACTGTTCCCGTGGTAAGGTCCAGAGCCGACGAACACGAAGTCCGAAAACACGGAGAACACCTTTCTATCGATCTTTTTTCGGTTTGTGCATGCTGTAAGAAGCAGCACAGCCAGGGTGAGCCACGCCAAGAATGGGTGCTTAGGAAAATGGAGCATTCTGCGATTATTCCTCCTATCACGGGATTTCGCGAGTGCGCGTTGGGCCATTGGGATCTTTCGATTTCCTAACGTCATTTTCCAAATCCACCGCATCATGATTACTTGACGGCATCCAGGCCCCCATGGAGCCTATGTTGTGCCCAAGTTCGTGTCCAAAAAGTGTTCCTTGGTCCACAAACCCCGGCTGGCCATTGCTCATAAGGGATCCCGGCAGTTTTCCAGGATCCGTGGACGGGTCAAGGATCGCCATGTGAAGATATCCGTCTTTCCCCACATATGACCACCCGGGGCTCATTCCAACATTTATTGAACCGACTCTACCTTGGTCGCCGTTATGAGCTGTAATTGAAGTACCTTGGGGAACGACGTCGGCCCGCAGGACGTCCGTGACCGCAATGGCTGACGCAAGCGCCGATGCAACCTTGTTGATTGTTTGAAAAGCAGGTCCCTTCCCATCCGGTCCATTCGTGTAGACGCCAATGAAATATCTGGTTGTCTTATTACCGTTTTCGTCAGTTGATTCGACCTTATTTTCGTACAGGTATTTTCCAGCTTCCTTGCCGACCGCGCTCTGGGCCGCCGCAAGCGTCTTTTTCCGTTCTTCCTCATCACCCATCAGCTCTATTGCTTCGCCTTTGGGATCAACAAACCGCAAGGGGTTGTCGCGCACATATGCATACAAATTGAATCGTTGCGGATCTCTTAACATAGAAGCTTGAAAGTAAATGGGATCGGTACCCACGAACCGGCCCAACGCGTTCGAGTAATACCGCGCTCCGAAGTAGTCGAGCCCGGTTTCCGAGTCCCGTTCTTTGCCGGTGAATTTGTAGTGGTTGGAGTCGGCGTTCAAGAACTGCAGCTCGCCGCCCCAGGGGTAAAAGTCCGATTCGTTTTTGATGTTCCCCTGGGCGTCGGTGACGATGTCGGTGGTCTTCAGGTGATCGGAGAAGTAGTAGGAGACGGCGCCGCCGGGGAAGTCTTTGCGGGCCACCCGCTCGCCGTCAAAAAAGACGTATTCCGAGGTCAGATTTCCAGACAGATCGCTCTCGGCCACGATCCCCGGAGACATGTACCAGTACAGCGTTCCACTGGTGGGAGTCTGCGGTGGAGGCGGCGTAACCTTGGCCACGCGGTTGCCATCGGCGTCGTAGGTGTAGGCGTAGCCAGCGGCGCCGGTGATGCGGTTTTCCGGATCGTAAACAAACTGTGCCGTCCCGCAAGCGCCCTGGTTGACGAGATTACCCGCCAGGCCCTACCATCAGGAAGCACGACGCTCTGGAGGTCGGGAACTGAGTAGCTCTGTGGACCTATTAGGTTAGGGAGTGGCGGGAGGGTTTCAGTAACTGCTGCATAGCAGAACTTAATCGGGTAGGTTCCCCCGTTGAGCCCGGGCGGGTTCCAGGTAAACGCAAAACCAGTCGGCAAAGGTCCTGTACAGCCGGTCGTATCTCCCGATGAGCCCGAACCGTAAGCTGCCGTGAATTCTGCAGGCTGGGACGGGATGTATCGACCCATCGTATCAGTCCAAGAGTTCTGGAATCCGGGAGGGCCGCTTATTACAATCTGATTCCCGTTGGTATCCTCAACCACACTGGTCGAACTGTTTGCCCCCCCGAAGGAGTAGCGAGTGCCATCAGGTCCTGTGACGTAATACCAGGATGAACCTGGGAGGGCTCCGGGGGCGGTATCCAGACGGTACCCACTGGCATCCACCGCTTGCCAGGTGGTATGCCCAATTGGTTGCATCAAGTGAACAGCACCATTGGGCTCATAGACGTTGGCATTGCAATCATACCTACCTACGGCTATCTGCTTGGGGCACGTAACCCCTCCCAGTCCCGCAGAAACTCCCGCGCCTGTCTCAATAACGCTGAAGCCGTGTAAATAGCCTGACGTTACAGAGTTGCATCCGGCCTGGCCACAAACATTATCAGAGTAGAGCCCCTGCTCGTGGTAATGCAAAACGAATTGCAGCTTAAGCTTTCCACCACGTTGAGGATAAGAAATGAGCGGAATGTCGACGGTTAGGCCGCCCTGGGGGAGAGAACTGGCGTCAATCTGCCCACCATGATAGCTGCCAAATAGCTTTTGGCCAGTTTCAAATGTTGGGTCCAGGGGATCTTGTGCCTTTGCTACTGTAATCCCGATTAGAATGGAAAACACGAAAGCCAGCAGCTTGTTTGATTTCATGTCTTGCTCTCCACTCGCCAGCAGACCAAAATTGCCGCCGCTTGGCGCTGAAACTTTCCTTCCCCTGTGGAGGGCACCATCGCCTTTAACTACTGGCTTGCTTGGCAACAGATTGACAAAGCTTATAAACCCTTAGCAGGCAGCTTGGCAAGAACATTTTCGCGGAAGGTTTGTTTAATGGCCAGGAACAAGAAGGCAAGACCAACTATGATGATCTGGTGATCGGAAAAGGAAAATATTCTGGAACTCCGCTTTCGGCGGAGTTTTTGGTTTTTGGGGCGCATGGCATTGAAAGACTGCCCGGCATTTTGGAAGAGAACGCCCTGATGCAGTTTCCAGACGCTCCGGGGGAAGATCGCCGTGATCCGGTGATCTGGTGATCGGAAAGGCGCGGCCGGGTTGAACTCACGAGAAGAGCCCGGGGCTAAAGCCCCGATTTCTTTAGACCCTTGGACGCGGCCCTAAAGCGCCGCTCTTCCCACCCAGGGGCTGAAGCCCGAAAAGTTTTTTTTGAGGCTCTTTAACGGCACGGCTAAAGCCGTGCCCTGACACCCGCAGGGGCTGAAGCCCGGGGGAAGAGCGGCGTGATCGGGTGATCCGGTGATCAGAAAACGAAAACATTCTGAAACTCCGCCAATGGGGATCGCACACCGGCATTCCGTGCTCGGCTTGCCCGCGCAGGCGTTATCCTGAAAGCATGAAAGCGTGGACCCTCGAGAATCCGGCGCCGATAGAGCGCGATTCGCTGAAGCTCCGAGACGTTCCGATCCCACAGCCGGGCGAGCACGAAGTTCTGGTCAAGGTCAGCGCCTGCGGGATGTGCCGCACGGACTTGCACGTAATCGAGGGCGAGCTGCCGCCGAAGAAGCCGCACATCATCCCCGGACACCAGGTCGTGGGCGTGATCGAGAAGCTGGGCGCGGGCGCGGTGAAGCACCAGGCCGGCGCGCGCGTCGGCATTCCCTGGCTGCACAAAACAGACGGGACATGCGCTTACTGCCGGAGCGGGCGCGAGAACCTGTGCGACTTCCCCGAGTTCACCGGATACACCGTGGACGGCGGCTACGCCGAGTACACGGTGGCGCACGAGGATTTTGTCTATCCCATTCCCGAAGGCTTTGCCGACCTGGCGGCGGCGCCGCTGCTGTGCGCGGGGATCATTGGATTTCGCTGCCTGCGCGTCTCCGGCATCGGCCGCGGCGGAGCGCTGGGGATTTACGGCTTTGGAGCGGCGGGGCACGTTTGCATCCAGGTGGCGCGGCACTGGGGCGCGGAGGTCTTTGTCTGCACCCGCGAAGAAAAGCACCGGCGGCTGGCGCTGGAGTTGGGCGCGCGCTGGGCGGGCGGCGCGCACATTGGCGACGAGCCTCCGGAGAAGCTGGACGCTTCCATCATCTTTGCTCCGGCGGGCGAGCTGGTGCCTCCGGCGCTGGCGGCGCTGAAGAAAGGCGGCGCGCTGGTGCTGGGAGGAATCCACATGAGCCCCATACCGCAGTTCCCTTACCCGCTGATCTATCAGGAACGCTCGATCCGCAGCGTGGCCAACAACACGCGCGACGACGGGCGCGACTTCATCGCGCTGGCGGCGAAGATTCCCATTCACACGGAAATCCAGGTCTTTCCGCTGGATGAAACCAACCGGGCCCTGCAGGCGCTGAAGAACGACGGCATCCGCGGCGCAGGCGTAATCAAGGTTGGGTAGGCTTGGTCGACGACAAGCAGTGAGAAAAGTCGCGTGTGATAAGTTAATAAGAAAACCAACATTGAAGTTTGTGAGCCAGGAAGCGGACAAGACGTTGAGCAGGTTTTCGCCGGCGGACTTTGCCGAGCAGGTGTCGGCGGCGCGGGCGCGAATACGATCGTCGATCGTAGAGACGCCGCTGGAGCCGGTTCCGGGACTGGTGGCCGACCTTCCGGTTGAGCTGTTCTTCAAGCGCGAGGACGTGCAGCACACCGGATCGTTCAAAGTGCGCGGGGCCGCCAACAAAATTCTCTCGCTGACGCCGGCGCAACGAAACGCCGGAGTGATCGCCGCTTCCAACGGCAATCACGGGCTGGCGGTGGCGGCGGCGGCGCGGCGGGCGGGAGTCAGCGCCGAAGTCTTCGTCTCAGCCCACGTCTCGCAGAGCAAAGCGCAGAGAATCGAGCAGATGGGGGCGAAGATCCGCCGCGTCGGCAACGATCCCCTGGAAGCGGAACTGGCGGCGCGGCGCATTGCCGGTGAATTAAACAAGGTCTTCATTTCTCCCTACAACGATCTCGAGGTGATCTGCGGCCAGGGCACGATCGCAGCAGAGCTGGTGCAACAGAACAACGGACTGGACGCCGTGTATGTAGCCGTGGGCGGCGGCGGGCTGATCGGCGGGATCGGCGGATACCTGAAGGGCGTGTCGGCGGAGACCGAGGTGGTAGGCTGCTGGCCCGAGAATTCGCCGGTAATGTATGAATCGATCCGGGCCGGGCGCATCACCAACATTCACGAGCGTCCTACGCTTTCTGAAAGCACTGCCGGAGGACTGGAACCTGGGTCGGTGACCCTGCCCATCTGCGAGCAGGTAATCGATAGCTCAGTGCTGGTGAGCGAAGACGAAATCGCCGAAGCTATGCGCAGAGTGCATAACCTTCAAGGATGGATGATAGAAGGCGCCGCTGCCGTCGCAGTGGCGGCCTTTCTCAAAGAAGCCGAACGCTATGAAGGTAAGAGCGTGGCTATAGTTATCTGCGGCGGGAATGTGTCATCGGAAGTACTGCGCCGGGTAGGAATATAGGTTAATAATTAAGTAACGTACACTTTAAGAGCGCGGCTCTACCTTCTCTTCTTTCTGTTCCTCGTCTTTCTCTGTTTCGGTATCCGATCCATGGAGGGCGGTATCCTCTAAAGCTTCTATGCGATAGTCTTCGTGCTCAACGACCCTTAGCAGACCTTTGATGTCGTCAACTATGGAGCTGAACCGTTTTAAGTCCGGCTTGGGCTCCGACGCCAGGTCAAGCAGGCCGCGCAGGGCCATCCACCAGAGCAGCCGCTCAAAGTCTTCCGCAGCCAGATAACTGACACCTTCATGCTGGTGCGCGCCGATGACCCAGGCAACATCGGGATCGTGGGTCCAGGTATAGGGAGCATTGGCATGAACGGCGTGCTCGAATGACGCTCGCACCCGGGCGGCGGCACGCCAGCGCTCTTCGCCTTCGAAGCCGAGCGCCGCGAAGGCATCTGCCAAAGCTCCGCGCAGGCGCAGCGCGTCAAAGCAACCGGAGGCGGCTTTCGGATCCTTCGCGTCCTGCAGGCGGCCGATCGCCTCCACTGCGCACCACACCAACACGGTACCCCACACAGCGGTTCTTTGTGCCTTCGGCGAATCAGACAGCGGCAAAACTGCGTGCGCTTCCGCCGGCCAATCCAGCTTCGCTCGGCGGCAGAGAGATTCGAAATTGAGCACCGCCCGCAGACGCTTCACCATCAGCTCCTGGGCCTGGGAAGGGCTCACTTTGGCAGGCTGCTTGGATGCGCCGGCCGCGTTGCCGGGACGGCAGGCGCCGTAGTGCTCCACCTGAGCCAGCAGCACGCCGGCGCGGTGGCGCACGGTATTGAGGATAGTATCGACGCGGGCGCGGGCCGCGGGGCCGTCTTGCGAAGCCGAGCAGGTGGCGAGAGCTTCCGCAGTCGCGGGGTCGACGAGCGCCAGCAAAGCCTGGTGCACAGGCTTGAGTTGGAGATCGCGCAGCGCGTCGTCAAGACTGGAGACGCCGCGTCCAGCCAGCGCGTCGCACAGTTCGCCCCACGGGTGGGTCGCGTCAGCATGGAGGTCCTCCCAGTCGAGAAAGACGTGTGTCTGGTAGGCGTGAAGGTCGACCTTCATGCCGCGTTCGGCGAGGTCGCGCGCGCAGTGCAGATGCTCCAGACCCGAGAGAACGTCGCGGCAGGCGACATACGACGACGCGTCGGCGGAAAGCGCAAATGATTCGCCCAATGTGCGCTGGCGCAGATGTTTGCCGCCCGCCGACTTTTCCGCGTAGGCGCACGACGCGCGAATCCAGCCGCTCGCGGTCGCGTAACGATTGTTGAAGACCACCAGAGCGCGTTCGTCCCCGCTGCGGTTGGAGAAGGCAAAGACATCTTCGTTTACGTGGCCGTGGTCGGTGAAAAAATCGTAGAGCAGGAAGTCCTTCACATCGGCAAACAGATAACGGCGATGCAGCAGCGGAGAGATCTCGCGTTCGTGGCGCGCCACCAGCCAGGGATCGGGCTGCTCGTCGCGATAAGCACGGACGTATTCCATCCCGTAGCGTTCGGTGAATCCTTCAATTTGTCCGTGACCAAACATAGGCAGACCAGGCAGGGTCGCCATCAGCGTGCAGACGCCGAAATATTTGTCACCTTTGCCGAACTGATCCACTGCGGTTCGCTCGTCGGGATTGTTCATGAAATTCACGTAGCGCTTGAGAACATCCGGATCGAAGGTCAGCGTGTTCTTGATCACGCTGCGATAGTTGGCGTTCTCTTCATCGCGCAGCATATTCATGAATGCCGAGTTGTAAACACGGTGCATTCCGAGAGTGCGGACAAAGTAGCCTTCCATCAGCCAGAACGCTTCGGCGATCAGCAGCGTGTTCGGCGCCTCAGCGGCGATGCGGTCCACTACTTCACGCCAGAACTCCTTAGGCATGGCGACATCAAACGCCGCTTTGCTCAAGCCGTGTTCCGCGCGCGACGGAATCGATCCTCCGGTGCCGGGCTCGGGAAACCACAGGCGCTGGTAGTGGCGCTTCGCGAGCGTCATGGCAGCGTCAAAGCGGATGATGGGAAACATCCGCGCCACGTGAAGGATGGTCTGGATCACCGCCTCGCGCACTTCAGGCTTGAGGTAATTGAGCTGCGCGGTATCGTTCCACGGAAACGACGTCCCGTCGTTACCGTGATAGACGTAGCGCGTATCGCCGGTCCAGCGGTCGAGACGCCGGAAGACCACGGCGGCATCGCTACGATCATAGTAATGATCCTCGATCTTGATCTCCACTCGCCCATCTCCGCCGACGTCAGGGCCATTGAAGCTGTACGAGGGAAATGGGCTGTGCGGAAGCGAGATGAACCAATCCGAATGCTCGATCATCCAGCGAGAATCCACACCTGTGTGATTTGGGACCATGTCGCTTGCCAGACGAATCCCCCGCGCGCGCGCGCGATCGCGAAGGTTGGCGCACGCCGCTTCACCGCCCAGATTTCCCGCGACGGTGTAATCGTGCAACGAGTAGGCCGACGCCGCTGCCTCCGGATTCCCGCACATCTGCTTGATGCGCTGCGAAGCTGAACTCCGCTCCCACAGTCCGATCAGCCACAATCCATTGAAGCCGCGGCGCGCCAGCAGATCGAGTTCTTCATCGGGAATCTCATCCAGCCGGCGCACCGATCTTCCATAAGTTTTTGACAGCTGGTCCAGCCAGACATAAACGCTCTTGGCCATAACCACGGCGCGCGGCATCCACTCCTGGTCAGCGGTGAAATGTTCGTACTCCTGTTCTGCCCCGCTGAATCGCGGAATTGCACCAGCGCCAGAGTCGCCGGGCTGCTGCGCTCCGCCGTGGAAACGCTGGCTGCGCGGATGAAAGCGCATCCAGATCGCGACCTGCTCCTCTTTGAGAACGTCCAGCGCGATCAGCAATCGCCGCACCAGGTCCCCGATCAGATACGCCCATTTTTCGCGGATGAACGCCAGCTGTCCTTCCAGCGAATCGGGCGACGCCAGCGCCGGCGCCCGCAGCATATCGATCAGGTTCTGCTGCTCGTGTCCAAACCGCGGACGAGTCTCAAAATAATCGCGCAGAGCCGCGGTAAGCGCCGAGTAGGAAGTTGCTCCAGCCAGCGGTTCGTCGTCGAAGAGTTCGCGGAAAGGTTGAAATGCTCGGTTGGCGTTAGCCAGCCACAATAGGATCAGTTCTTCCAGAGCTACTGCGCGATGGGAAACATTTTCACTTGAGCCCGCCAGCCATTCTTCCGCACTCTTCTTTCCGCGATACACGTCCACCGGCGGAAAATTTTCTACGAACACCATCAGCGTTTGGTTCAGGCCGGCGTCTCCCAGGCGCGACGCAAACCAGCTCAGCGCGTCCGCGAGCGCCTGCGGATCCCGCTCGCGCCGGTACTGAGCCATCACCAGGTGCAGCGCTTCATCGATCAGCCCCATCGCATTCAGTGCGCCGGGATGGATCGCGCGCTCGGGACTGCGTTCCACGTCGCGCTCCAGGTTCATGCGATGGGCAAATTCACGCGTCGCAGCCAGGTCGGCAAACACCACGTTGCCACTCAGCGAGAACAACGTTTCCGAGAACCGGTAGCGGTCTCGCGCCTGCCGTGAAATATGAAATTCGAACACCGGTGCCTCGTATCCACTATACAACTGGCTGCGTGCCGGTTCGCCCCGACTGGAGTGTACGAAAGGGAAGGGAAAAACTTGAGGCGCCTGCACCGCCTGCCGGGACCGGCCAGTAATCCCGGCGTGTGATGTAGCGCCTCTTGAATCAGATCGCGATCGTTGTTCGGCTAGCGCGATCCTCGGCTCGGCGCTGCTTGCGCCAGCGTTTCCACCAGCGGCCGCGCCTCTTCCGGCATGGTGACCTGTCCGCTGATGATCTGGTCCGCAGTAACCTTCTCGCCATAGAGGTTGGCGTCGTCTTCGCTGTCCGGATGCAGCGTGGCCCCGGCGAGTGAGACGCCGGCAAACGCGCCGCGCGAACGCGAATACGAAAGCATCTCCGCCTTCAAGTTCTCGTTGGTGGCGGCTTCAGCGGAACGTCCCACCGGTCCGGCGGCGACGCTGGCATCCGCGCCCAGCTTCAGCTTGTTGTGCAGCATGGCGCGAGCGCCGCTGTCATTCATCACCACGATCACAAAGTCCGTGGCCTGTCCGCCGATCTGGAAGCCAAAGCTTCCTCCGGCCAGCGTCATCATCACCGGCGCACTCCACTTGCCGGTGAAATCGGCGCCGGAACGGCACGTCATCACGCCGCGTCCGTATTCGCCGCCTACTCCCAGAGCCGCTTTCTTCACGCTGGGAACTACCACCACACACTTGGCTTTATCCAGTACGCTGCCGGGAATTCCCTGGTCCGGCGCGCTCATGATTTCCTTCATGACTGTCGCCGAATCCCTGATTCGCTCTTTCGCCTTTTCTCCTGACGCTGCCCACACCGACCCCAGCAGCGCCATCGAAACCAGCAGCACGCTACCCACGTGTTTCATAAATTTTGCCTCCCAGGGGTCGCCATCAGGCGTAAATTTTTCTAGGTCCCGAAGGCAGACCCGAACGTTCCCCTGATTTTCCTTTGTTAATAAGAGCCTCAGGCACTTAGCCGAGTTGCCACGGTTCCGGGGGTGAAAACGGAATCCAGCGCTCTTCCCGTGCCCGTCCCATTGTGGCACCCGGGGTCGCTGCCGGACCCAGACGTCCGGGCTTCGAACAGGCTAAAACCCTATTCCTTGGGGCACTAATTCTTTTAGGCGCAATTCCTTGAGAAAACCCAGCGAAGGCCAAAACCACAAGATTTTGTGGCTTGACCCGGATTTTGCCGGGGTCAACACTCAGGCGAATAAAATACGAATACGCGAGCGCGCCGAGATCTTGCAATCGCCCAAGCGGCGTTCCTGGGGAGGGACGCCGGGCGCGCTGAAGGAAGGAAAAGAACGCAAATGAAAATGCACCAGAATCCGGGAAACCTCATTCAACTGTTGGCTTCGTACCGCCGCGTGGAATTTCCACAGGGTGCGCCGGCCGCGCGCAGAGCGCGGATCGCCGAGACCGTCGACAACAACTGCGCGGTGACCATTCGCTTTGCCGAAAACATGCTGCGGAAAGTCCAGATCGATGGCGAGCTGCTGTTTTCGCTCTGCTCTCTTCGCTCTGAAGCCATCGCCCTGCGCCGTGCCTGCCGCAGCCTGATCGGCTCTTCGCGTCCCCTGCCCGGCGCGAAATACAGGCTTGTAACTTTAAGGTCACAATATGATATCTTTATGAGTTCAGTCAGACACTTCTTCTTCCTCCTGGATCACGATCTGGCGGGAAGAATAGATGGAGCTCTTTAAGAACCATGTCAAAAGACGTCCCAAGCATTGATTCCGCTATCCGCGACCTCGAAGAACTGCTGCGCCGTGAGCAGGACAACGTGAAGCAGGTCGGTCAGTCCATGGAAAAGATCCTGGAAGCCCTGGAGCGCATCAAGCTCTCCGTGGGCCTGGCATCGAAGGCCAAACGCGGCAACGCCGGCCCGCTGCGTTACGTCGGCATGACCGTGATCGAAGCCATCGAAACCTTCCTCGACACCATGGGCGAGCCCCAGAGCCGTGAAGCCATCGTCGAGGACATGATCGATGGCGGCGCTGTCCTGGCCCGCATGCGCCCCGAACTTGAGGTCCACAAGTCCATCGACTACTGGCTGCTCAGCGAGGACGAGAAGCGCAAGAAGTACCGCAAGAGAAAGATCAAGATCCTGCCGCCGCGGCTTCGCGAGCATCAGGATCTCACCATCGGCCGCGCCAGCTGGCCTCGGCAGAAGCACGCCGCCGCCAGCTAACGCCGCTCGACCGCGAGCCTGATGGTCTCAGCCTCGCTGCTCTCGATCTTTCGATCGCGGGCTTAATGGACTATCACGCCGGCGTTGGCTCCGCTGCCGGCGGAGCCAGCGGCGTGCTCTCCGGCATCAGCGCCAGCACGCTCTCCGGCGTCACTGGCATTCCGTATGCGTCACCTCCGGTCTTCGCATCCCGCGTGGGCCAAACGGAGAAAGGCGCACATATAAATATAGGAGGTGGACCCTGGCTGTCAGCGCGGGCAGCGTGAAGATTTCAACAGACGAAGAGCTGATGCAGCGCACCCTAAAAATCGTTCAGTCGCGAAACGTGACCGCCGTGGCCAGTGGCCCGCCTGAGGTAATCGCAAAATGGAAGGAAGCCGGTGGCGATCGCATACTACCCGCAACCCCATTTGACCCCAAGGCCGGGAAGCCGACGGTCGCTGAATTGCGAGAAATGGTAAGAAGCAAGCAAGTCGTCGCCTTTGCAGAAGTGGGACAACAATACGACGGTATTCCCGCCAATGATCCGCGCATGGAGCCTTACTACGCTCTGGCTGAGGAGCTCGATGTGCCGGTCGGTATTCACATGGGCCCCGGCCCGCCGGGCGCTACCTATTTCTTCGCGCCGGATTACCGCATGCGCTTCTCCAGCCTTCTTTTGTTGGAAGATATTCTCGCCCGCCATCCCAGGCTGCGCCTTTGGGCCATGCATGCCGGTTGGCCCCTGGCCGACGACGCAATCGGCGCGCTCTACGCCCACCCGCAACTATATGTGGACATCGCCATCATCGACTATGCCTTTCCGCGCAAGGAATTCTATGGCTACCTGCAGCGCCTGATCGACGCAGGATTTGAAAATCGCATTATGTTCGGTTCCGACCAGATGGTCTGGCCTGGTGCCTTATCCGCCGCCATTGACTCGATTCAAAACGCACCCTCACTCACCCCGGCCCAAAAACGCGATATCCTCTACAATAATGCCGCTCGCTTTCTCCGACTCAAGCAATAATCGGCGCGAGTAGCACTCCATTGAATTTGCCCGCGAAACAGGGCTCTGCGTAATCCGGCTTTGCTTGCTGCCGTCTCTTGATGCGGCCAGACAGCGGCTTTCTGCGGACCCACCTCAATTACCAATCATCCAGGCAGTACAGCAATGACTGTTGAGCGATCTGATGAAACTTCCTCCAAGCCGACTTCTGGCCCGCAATGACTTCTGGTTAGCCCGTGATACGCCCAAATCGGCATGTTGCGTGGTTGCGAGTGTAATCGCCTTCCACCGCAACCCCAACCTTTGACGCGGTGTCCTTCAAAACAAGCATTGAAGGCCGCATGAAGGGAGCTAAAGCCAAGCGAGGTTCGAACTCTTTTGACCTGTTAAATCGAGGAAGAGCGACTCGAGAGATCTAAAGCTCTTTCCGTCGTGCTGCAGAGCGCCTCCATTTGCCAGTGCCGTGATGTCTCCCTGCCAGACCACCTTGCCGGGCGAAATGACGATGGCGACCTGGTCACACAATCGCTCTACCGTCTCCAGTACATGGCTGGTTATAAACACGGTCCGGCCTTGTTCCGTAAACCGTCGTAACCACTGCTTCATCAGTGCCACGCCCGCAGGATCTATGCCTTCGAATGGTTCGTCCAGAAACAAAATGTCGGGCGAATGAATGACGGCCGCAGCGAACGATATACGCTTGCGCATTCCAGCTGAGTACTCGCCAAGCTTCTTATGGGTGTGGGCCAGTTCAAGCGCTGCCAGCAATTCGGTAACCCGTTGGCGCGTGTCGTCTTCACCGAGACCAAACATGCGACCTACAAAGGCCAGAAATTCTGGAGGGTAAAGTGGATCGAACAAACCCAGCGTCTCGGGCATCACTCCCAGCCGCCGTTTCACGCTGACACAGTTGGCAGTGAACTCTTCACCCAGAATTTCAATGGACCCGGCGCTGGGGTCGAGCAGACCGGTAAGGCAGCCGATGGTCGTGCTTTTACCGGCGCCGTTGGGACCCAGAAACCCGAACATGCAGCCGGACGGAACGCGCAGAGAGAGATCGGCTACTGCAATGGTTTTGCCATAGCGCTTTTGGAGATTGTTGATGCGAATCGCGTCTGATGAACTCATGGACTTAGTCCCGGCCCTCAGCTACAGCCAGCAATGCCTCGCGCCGGCCAGGCAGCACAAGATTAATGGCTCCTAGCGAAACCACGTAGAACACAAAAGCAAACCCGCCAACGGGCAGCGTAAGCCACCAGTTCTCCGGAGCGATCGTCCGAGGTGCGACAGCCCGCAAAATCAGCGGAAGCAGCATGCATCCCAACACGGGACCGACACGGACGACGTTGCCCCAACCCGACAATTGAAGTTGGAACAGGCTGTCGTAGCACCCACGCTTTGGAGCATAAATGGACGTCCAGAGAGCGAGTCCATTGAACAGAAACAGCGCTGTGACGGCATTCACCACCGGCATAGAAAGGATTCGAGCGTCCAGTGGGTGCGGTCCAACGATGGCCCACACGATGGTCGCCGGTGGGATCCACAATGCGCCCAATAGCATCGCAGCGTAACTGCCTGCACGCAAGCTGGCGCCTGGGTCGGTGGGGAGGAGCTGAAAGCGGCGGAATCCTCCGCCAGTATAGCCGTACTGATTGACGGCGATCGGCGCGGTCGAAATCCAAGTGACCAGCGCCAGACAACCGAGAACACCCACAAAAAGGCTGCCGCCGGGCTGCCGTGGCCGACCCATTCCGACGGCGAGAATCGCCGCAAAAGGTAGCGATAGCGGATACAAGACTCGAAATCGGTTGTTACGCCAGTAAAAACGCAGCCAATGACCCACAAGCGGCGACATTCGTCGCCCGAACATTGCTGCCAGACAATCGAAACCGTTGTTCCAGAGCGGTGCCGGGCTCCGTGGCCGTTGTTTGCTTGAAGCCGGACGTTGTTCGACTGCGATCAGCAAACTTAGAAAAATGAACAGCCAAGCACCGATAATGGCAAGACCCGCGTACGCTTCCGGAGCCCTGTGGGTCATCGCAACGGCGGCCGCGAATGGCGGCGTGAATCTCAAGATCGGTAGAGCCCTGACGATCAGACCTGGATTGCCCTGGAGCAACAGCACCAATGGCGGCGCCAGAGCGCCAACTATGAACAACATGAACATCACGACGTAGCCCGAAGCTGTCGCCATGAGCCGATCAATCCAGGCAGTGAAGGCTCGCGCAGCCACATAGCAGCTGAAAAAGAATAAGAATGCTGCGATCGCGCTGTTCAGCCAGGAGAACGGTCCATATATATAGAGTCCAACCACCAGGCCCATTTCGACCGCCAAAATCAAAAACCAGAAAGGATCGGCCAAGCCGAGGAAATGGTGTACGGTAAATCGCTCCAGTGCGTTGAGGGGGTAACGACGCAATTCCGCATCCGTGAAGACGCTGCTCAAGCCAAAACCTATGATCACCGACAGAAACAAGGCACTCAGGAAGAGGGTGGAAAGCGTAATCTGGCTAACTCGCTCGACGTTTCCGAGTCGAATAGCCGCCATCCCGGGGTGGAAGCCGCGCCCTGACAGAGAGGCCGCGATAAACAGGAACAAAAGACAACCTATGGCCAGAAGCGTCATTCTGCCGCTCTGCGAGCGAGTCTTGGCCCGAAGCAGCGTATACCGCAGCTGGATGAGGCTGCCAATTAATCGCCAGTTCATCGGCGTCTATGTTATACGCATTTGCAGCAATGATCGCGCAATGCCGGAGAGGGCTACGTAGTGAAATTCGAAAACAGCGCGCTGGAACGCCGCATCATTTTGGATATGGATAACAGGATCGGGCTCCTGGATTTACGTTAGTAGCAGAAATGCGGGGCGGCCTTGTCATCAAATTAATGCCTCCGCGCGGAAAATGGGCAGATGGTCGGCCAACCGCAAGTTGGCCAGAAACGGGCTTAGGGGAGATCGGCCGGAGAGGGACCCAGCCCACATTTCTCCCACGCCGACTTCTTGCCCGGGATAACTTCCGGGTGGCCCCGTAACTCGCCAACGACCTACGAAACATCTCAGGAGTGGCGAGCGATAGCGCACGTGAGGGCCGTCCTGTTCCTTGTCGGTGCCCGGCGACATCACTCGCTGCGCAGAACGGTCGCTGGTTCTACGCGCGAGGCGCGCCACGCCGGTAGCAGGCACGCCGCAATCGCAACCCCAAACAGCAGCCCGATGACGCCGGCGAACACGGCAGGGTCGAGGGGTCTGGTGGCATACAAGCTGGAGCGGATCAGTTGCGCGGCGGCGATGGCGAGGAGCGAGCCTGCGGCAGCCCCGCCGAGCGCGGGAGCGAGACCATCGAACAGCATCAGGCGCAGGACGTGCTCTCGTTGCGCCCCAAGAGCCAGCCGGATGCCGATCTCGGAGCGGCGCTGCGCCACCAGATAGGCGAGTACCCCGAACAGGCCCGCGGCCGCGAGCAGCAGCGAAATACCCGCGAACATGGCCAGCAGAGTCGCTTCAAAATTCGCTTCGACCGATGATTTGTTGATGATCTGGTCCATCGTGAGCACGTCGGAGACGGCGAGTTCGCGATCCATCTGCTGGATCGTCTTCTGAATGGGCAGCGCCATGCTCTCCGGATCATGCGCGGCGCGGATGATGAGGGCGGCGCTACCATCCATGCCGTTGTCGATGGGGACATACATCATCGGATCCTGCGGGCTCGGGAGCTCAAAACGGGTGTCGCCTACGACGCCCACGATCTCGTAGCTATGCTGACTTCGCCCCACTCCACCGAGATCGCCGTTGCTGATGAGGTGTTTGCCGATCGGGTCCTCATTCGGGAAGTACTGTCGTACGAACTCCGCGCTAACGATGACCTCATGCGCGGCGTCGAGGCGCTGGTCAGAGCCGAAGGTTCGGCCGCGGAGCAATGGGATCTTGATGGCGGCGAAATAGCCGGGATCGGCCCAGCGAACGAGCGCGATCTGCGACTGCCCCTGCGGCAAAGGCGGATGCTCGGCCACCGCGATTCCGGCATCCCCGAAGTAGCCTTCACCGGGAACCGCCCGCACCAGGCCCGCCGCCTGCACTCCCGGCAAGGCACGCACGCGCGCGAGCAGATCGTCGAAGAACGTCATCCGCTGCGCCGGCTTGCCGTACTGCGCTTCGGGAAGAGTGAAATGCAGGGTAAGGATGTTGTCGGTCGCGCAGCCCAGGTCGTTCGATCGCAGCCGCATGTAGCTCTTCAGCAACAAGCCGGCGCTGACGAGCAGCACCACGGTGAACGCAACTTCGGCGCCCACCAGCACTTTGCGCACACCGATACGCGAAGGGCCCGAGGTGGAACCCCGCGACGACTCTTGCAGCGCCGCGAGCAGGTTCTCGGAGCGGCTTCCCAGCAAGGGGATGAGTCCGGCGAACAGAGCACAAATCAACACCAGGCCCACGACCGTCGCGACCACGACGGCGTCAATGCCGATCGACTCCACGCGCACCATGTCGCTTCGCGTCATGACCAGCCATCGGAGAGATGCGTAGGCGAGAGCGAGGCCTGCTGCTCCTCCAACGGAGAAAAGTACGAAGGTTTCGATGAGCTGCTCGCGAATTAGCCGGAGGCGACCGCCACCGAGCGCTGTCCGGATGGCCAGTTCGCGCCGTCGCGCCGCGGAGCGGGCGGTCAGCAGATTGGCCACGTTCAGGCACGCGATCAGCAACATGCAGCCGGTTGCAGCCAGCAGCATGTACAACGCGCCCTTGATGTTGCCAACCAGGGCGTCGATGAGCGGGCGGATGGCTGCTCCGTTGCTGACGAACGCGTTGTCGAGATGCGCGTCCTGGATGCGGCGTACGATGGCAGAGACTTCCTGCGCGGCCTGCTGGCGGCTGACGCCGGGCTTCAGTCTTCCCATCACCCTGAACCCGTGATTATCGATTACGGCCATTTCCTCGGGCGTCCTCTCGTGGTACACGGCCAGGAAGAGCTGCACCTTCTGGTCGGGAAAGGCGAACCAGCGCGGCATCACGCCGATGATGGTGTAAGGCTTGGCGTCAAGATTGATTTTGCGGCCGACGACGGAAGCGTCGCCGCCGAAGCGGCGGTTCCAAAGTGCCCAACTGAGTATGGCGGTGCCGTTGGCGGATGGCTGATCATCTTCGGCCGTGAACGAGCGTCCGATGAGGGGCTGGACACCGAGCGTGGCGAACAGGTCCCAGGAACAGATGGTGGCGCGGACCTGCTCGGGCAGCGTGCCGCCGTCCGACAGGTTGTACTGCGGCCAGTCCTTATAGAGCGCGAGGCTGGAGAACGACTTGCTCTGGCGTTTCCATTCGGCATAAATGCCCGGCGCAGGTCCGTTCATGGGGAAGCGCTCGCTGATTTCGTAGAGTCGAACCAGTTGTTCCGGGCGTTCGAACGGCAGCGGTTTCAGGAGAACCGACCAGACGACGGTGAACAACGAGATCGTCGCCCCGATGCCCACGGCGATCACCAGCATCGCCACCGCAGAAAATCCCGGCTGCCGCGCGAGGGTGCGGATGAGGATTCTTAGCTCGCGGAGAAGAGTCTCAAGCCTGTCCCAACTCCAGACCTCGCGAGTTTGCTCGCTAATCACACTGGGATTGCCGAACGCGCGCAGGGCGGCATAGCGGGCCTCTTCCGGAGCAATGCCGTGTTCCCGCTGCTCTTCTTCTTCCAGCTGAAGGTCAGATTGCAGTTCCCGTTCCAAATCGGCATTGCGTTTCCCGATCTGCCACCATTTCATCTCAGCTCTCCTCAGCTGCGGGCCACATCACCCGCGCCACAGCTTCTGCCATCTGCTTCCATTGAGCCTCTTCGACGACAAGTTGTCTTCTTCCCTTATCTGTAAGCCGGTAGTACTTGAATTCCCGATTCCGCTCCGGAGCCATCTCCCATTTCGAGGCGACCCATCCCCTTCGCTCCAGCCGGTGCAGCGCGGGGTAAAGTGAGCCGTGCTGCATCTGGAGAAAATCATTCGTGGTCCGCTGAATATGCTTGCCGATCTGGTGGCCGTGAGCAGGACCATAAAGAAGAGTTCGCAAGATCAGCATGTCAAGAGTGCCTTGAAGAACGTTCGCGCGTTCCGGTGTTTTGGCCATGGAAGACATTCTACTATCAATTGAGCACAATGGTAGAGACTCGACCATCAGCGGTCAAGAGGCGACTTGAAAACCTACTGCGGTGGAAGGGACGATTCAGAACCGGCCACTCATGGAGCACACCCGGCTACTCGGGTGGTGACAAGGCGCCCGTGTGACCGCAAACCATGCCCCAGGGTGGATAGTCGGCGATTTGGAAGTTGTCCTGAAACGGGCTTCTGGAGTTGCTGAAGCCGGCTTGTGTCGTGCGATATACGATGTGCGGATCCGCTCACACCCCCTTGAGCTTCTCGATAAACAACCAGCCGCCGCGAAGCATGGTGCGCGCCGGAATTCCCTCTCGCCGGGCAATCTGCACCGCCGCCTTGCGAATCTTGACCGCCTCTTTCTGCGTGCCCGGACACCTGATCTTGATCCCCTGGCCCGCAGGCAGGTTTTTCATCGAGCGGATAGCCCGGTATAGTTCGTGATGTTTCGCGTTCCGGCTGCGCAGTTGGCGGAATTCCTCCGGCATCACCAGTTCATAAATGCGCGCCTCTTCATTCCGCATGCGCTTCCCCCAGCACTGCGCCGGCCGTCTTCTGATCTCGGCATGCCGCCGCTCCCGGGCGCTGATGCATGGCCTGCGCGGCCAGGTACCGTTCGAACAGCCGCTGCGCGCAGTGCTGACCGCAAGCCGGTTCCTGGTTCTTCCTCAGCCTGTATTTCAATCGCGAATGCCACGAGGCCTGGCTTCGCGGCCGCTCGCCGTCAGGTTCCGTCAGCGGCGCGCAGTGAAACTTTCCATTTTCAACGCTGACCGCGAACCAGTGATTGGTCTCCTGGCGAAGTTTGCCGCAGTGGGCGCATCGGACGGTGATGATCTCATAAGGGCTGCTCATGGTCTTGTCTCCCGGCCGCGCGGCCTGCGCCCCCGCCAAGGAACGCAAGCTGCGCAACCGCGCCTCACGCGCGTCGCCGCGCATGAAAACTGTTCGCGTTTCGTGCTGCTTTCAAACCTGCCCATCGCGAAACCTCTCCAGCGTGGTCTCGGTATCGCCGAGGTGCGGCTCCGTCTCGTGGACCTCCATGCAGGCCGCGCAGCCGCGGAAGCCGCAGCCCTGATCGCAGTCAAACAGCCGCCGGTGCTTCCCGTCGCCGGCGCAGTCCTCGCCCTGCGGGCACGGCTCATAAAAGAGGGCGAGCCGGTCCGCTGGTACAGCCGCCCTGGTTTGCGCCGTCGATGCGGGTAAGACCGGGGAGGCGTTATCGGAGAGATCAGCGGCCGGCTCTGTGCTTTCCATTTTCCAGTTCGCATTCATCATCATCTTCCCAAGTGCTGATGTAACGTTATCGTTACAGTGCGACAATAGTAATGATATTGTTATCTGATTGTCAAGAGGTTGGCTGGAAAAATTATTGCGGCGGACGGCGCACAGGAAAACCGCCAAAGGAGCGGCGGGTAACTAATGTAACTATTGCAGATTCAGTAGCTTGCGCGCCGCGTTCACTACGGCTTGGGCGGTGACGCCCAGCTTCGCATACAAGGTCTGGTAGGGCGCCGAGGCGCCGAAACGATCAATCCCCACCACAGCTCCGTCGAGCCCTACGTAGTGGCTCCAGGCCAGAGTGGCGCCGGCCTCGACGGCCACGCGCGCGCGAATATTGGATGGCAAAACCTGCTCGCGATAATCCAGCGGCTGCGCGTCAAACGCTTCCCAGCAAGGCATGGAGACCACGCGCGCGGAGATCTTATCCGCGGCCATCGCCTCGTGGGCCGCCAGTGCCAGCTGCACTTCCGACCCGGTGGCCATCAGGATCACCCGCGGCTTTGCGCTGTCGCGCAGAATATATCCGCCGCGCCCTGCCCCGGCGGCCGGAGCAAACTTCGCGCGGTCGAGGACGGGCAATGCCTGGCGGGTGAGAACCAGAGCGGTGGGACCGTTGCGGCGCGCCAGCGCGAAGCGCCACGCTTCGACCGTCTCCGTGGCATCGGCGGGACGAAAGACCGCCAGGTTGGGAATGGATCGCAGGCTGGTCAGTTGCTCGATCGGCTGATGGGTGGGGCCATCTTCCCCCAGGCCGATGCTGTCGTGGGTGAACACGTAGATCACGGGCAATTCCATCAGCGCCGCCAGGCGGATGGAGGGCCTCATGTATTCGGAGAAGATGAGAAACGTTCCGCCGTAGGGGCGCACGCCGCCGTGCAGAGCCAGGCCGTTGAGAATGCCTCCCATGCCATGCTCGCGCACGCCGAAATGGATGTAGCGACCGGAAAAATCTTCGCCGCTCAGCGCCCGTTCTCCCCTGGGCTGCGTATTGTTCGATCCGCTCAGGTCGGCCGAGCCGCCCAGAAGCGCGGGGATCCTCGGCGCAATTCTATCCAGCACCGCTCCGGAAGCAGCACGGGTAGCGATAGGCTTGTCCACGGGAAAGGCAGGCAGGTCGCTGTCCCAACCTTCAGGCAAGCTGCCGTCGATCGCCTTCAGGAACTGCTCGGCCAGATCAGGATGCGCAGCGCGATAGCGATCCAGCACCTTCTTCCACTGCTGGGCGAGATCCGCACCCGACCTTCCCGACTCGCCCATGAATTCCAGAACCTCGTCGGGGACCCAGAACTGTCTGTCAACTGGAAGACCGAGCTTCTCTTTGGAAAGCAGAACCTCATCGGCGCCGAGCGCCTCACCGTGCGCCTTGGCGGTGTCCTGGCGATTAGGGCTGCCGAAACCAATATGCGTCTTGCAGGCGATGATGCACGGCTGACCGGAATGGGCCCGGGCGCGCTCGAGCGCGGCTTCGACCGCGGATGAATCGTGGCCGTCGACCCTCTGCGCGAACCATCCGTAAGCGGAGAATCGCGCCGGCACATCCTCGCTGAAGGCCAGCGACGTGGGACCGTCGATGCTGATGCCGTTGTCGTCATAAAGGACGATCAGTTTGCCCAGCTTGAGGTGAGCCGCCAGAGCGCAGGCTTCGTGGGAGATGCCTTCCATCAGATCGCCGTCGCTGGCAATCACATAGGTGTGATGGTCGACCAGGTTGAAGCCGGGGCGATTGAATTTTTCCGCGAGCCAGCGTTCCGCCACCGCCATTCCCACGGCGTTGGCCAGGCCCTGTCCGAGCGGGCCGGTGGTGGTCTCCACTCCCGCGGTCAATCCATATTCAGGATGTCCCGGCGTGCGGCTCTCCCACTGGCGAAAAGCTTTTAGCTGGTCGAGCGGCAGATCAAAGCCGCTCAGGTGCAGCAGGCTGTAGAGCAGCATGGAACCATGGCCGGCGGAGAGGACGAAGCGGTCGCGGTCAAACCAGGCGGGATCGGCGGGATTATGTTTGAAGAATCGCGTCCACAGAACCACCGCGGCGTCGGCCATGCCCATGGGCATTCCGGGATGGCCGGAGTTGGCTTTCTGAACCGCATCCATCGCCAACCCGCGGATCGTGTTGGCTGCAAGCCGCCGGATATTCTGCAGTTCCGCCCCCCGCGCGCCTGCCACTCTGGTTTCGGTTGTCGACTCCTTCATTTCCGGCCCTCCCCGTACTTTGAGCAAATCGGCAAGGCTTTATGCAGCCTGCCCCCTAGCGGCTGGCGACAAAATTGTGGGTGCACTGGTCAGGGTACGCAACCGGAACAGGCGCGTCAAACCAAAATCGCGGGACATTCGAGTGACGTTCGGGACGCGGAGAAAGACCGCCAAACGCCTGCCTTTTTGGTGAGGCATGGACTGCACAGAAACTGCAGCAGCCACCAAAGGCTTTAGCTGGCTGAGTGCTGAGTGCTGAATGCCTTCCTCAGCGCGAGCCGATAGCTTCAACTTTGCGTTTCTCGGCTCTCTCTCCGGCTTTTCGTCCGGCGTCGGAACCGGGAATAAAGACGGCAAAGCAAGTGGCGCTCTTGCCGCCGATACGCATGCTGCGAAAACGGATACTGCCTTCGTACTTGGTCACGATTCCCTTGCTGATCCACAATCCCAGGCCGGTTCCTTTGGTGGCTTTGGTGGAGAAGAAAGGTTCGAACAGGCGTTTGGCATCTTCCGGCCGGATGCCGGATCCGGTATCGCACACCGTGATGCGCACACCCTGGCGTCCGGTTCTGGGATCCACCCAGTCGAAAACACGCACGCGCAGGCGGCCTCCCGAGGGCATGGCCTGGATGGCGTTGGCGGTCAGATTGAGGAAGACCTGTTTCAGTTCGGCGGGGAAGCCGAGAATTTCGCCGCAGCGATGGTAATCCTTCTCCAGGGTGACACTGTTAAGCTGCAAGCGCCGCTCCTGCAGCTCCAGAACGTCGTCGAGCACCTGCTGGATCTTCAGCGGCATCGACTCCTGCGGCTCGCGATAGAAGCCCAGCGTCTGGCTGGTAATGCGCGCAACTCTGGCCAACTCCTGATCGGCAATGCGCGCGTAATGCCGCGCGCTCTCGTCCAGCGAGGGATGATCGCGCAGCAGGAAGAAAGCGTTGGTGATGGCTTCCAGCGGGTTGTTGATTTCGTGCGCGATGATGCCGGCCATGCGGCCCATGGCAGCCAGCCGCTCGCTCTTGCGCAGAGCCTCTTCGGTCTGCAGGCGCTCGGTGATGTCGCGGCCGATCTCGAGGATCTCCAGCGGAATTCCTTTTTCGTCGAGCTTCAAAGATTTGCGACAGGCGACGGTAATTTCGCGCCCGTCGCGCGTGGTCTGGACCAGGTTCCCTTCCCACTTGCCGGCTTCCAGCAGCGTGGCATCCGCTTCTTCACCCGACACTGGAAAACGCGTCTGCAGAGTCTGGTGAAGAAGCTTGCCGATCATCTCTTCGCGCTTCCACCCGTATAGGGCCTCCGCGCCGGAGTTCCAGAAGGTGACCTTTCCGTCATAGTCGCGCACCGTGATTGCTTCCGTCGCCAGGTCGAGCAGGTCCGCGCTCTGCTTCAGCTGCTTGGTGCGCTGGGCCACGCGCACTTCCAGTTCGCGGTTGAGTTTCTCCAGTTCGCGGTTCTTGCGGTAGAGCTCGGCAAAGACGCTGACCTTGGCGCGCAACAGCTCCGGGATCACCGGGACGGAAATATAGTCGACCGCGCCGCGGGCGTAGCCTTTCAGCAGGTCGACCTCGCTGAGGTGGACGGCAGAGATGAAGATGATCGCCGTCTTCTGGAAGCGCGGATGCTGGCGGATCATGTCTGCCAGGTCGAAGCCGCTCAGCTCCGGCATGCTCACGTCCATAAGCACCACCGCGACGTCATGCTTCAGCAGCAGCTCCAGGGCTTCGCGGGCGGACGTGGCCTTGAGCAGGTTTTCTCCCAGATCGCCCAGGATTGCCTCGTAGCTCAACAGCTTGCCAGGCTGATCGTCGACCATCAGTATGTTGACTCTTTCGGAGGGGATCATGGTTCTCTCAAGGCCGACGACTGTTCTCCTTTCCGCAAGACTGTTCCTCTGCTCTATCTGTGCAGCCACATGCGCAGCGTGGCCAGAAGCTGCTCGGTGTTCACGGGCTTAGCCAGGTATTCGGAAGCGCCGGCTTCCAGGCACTTCTCACGGTCTCCCTTCATGGCTTTAGCTGTCAGGGCGATGATGGGCAGACGCCGGAAGCGGTCGTTCTGACGAATAACCTGCATTGTTTCATATCCGTCCATTTCCGGCATCATCACGTCCATGAGGACGATGGAGACGTCGGGCGTGGATTTCAGGATGCTGATCGCCTCGCGTCCGGTGCCCGCGGTCAGCACCGAGAGGCCGCGGCGTTCCAGCACGCTGCTCAGGGCGAAGATGTTGCGGACATCGTCATCCACCACCAGCACCTTCTTGCCGACCAGGGCGTCATCTGAGTGGTGCAGCCGGTCGAGCATCTTCTGTTTCTCAGCGGGAAGGTCGGTGACGACGCGATGCAGGAAAAGAGCGGTTTCGTCCAGCAGGCGCTCCGGCGATTCCACTCCCTTCACGACAACGCTGCGCGCCAGCTTGCGCAGGCGGGCGTCCTCGTCAGGCGAGAGCTCCTTTCCGGTGAAGACCACCACTGGCACGTCATTTACCTCGGGGGTCTCGCTCAGGCGCTCCAGGACCTCGAACCCCGACATATCGGGGAGGCGCAGGTCCAGCACCACGCAGTCAAAGGGCTCGTTGTTCAGCATGTCCAGCGCTTCCGCGCCGGTGGCGGCCACGTCGACCTCAATGTCATCGTGATGGAGCAGTTCTTTGACGCTGAACTGCTCGGCGGGATTGTCTTCCACAACCAGCAGGCGCTTCTGCCGCTGCGAAGTGTAGTCGCGGATGCGGGTAAGGGCAGTATCAAGAGCCTCTTTGGTCGCCGGCTTGGTGACAAAGTTAAAAGCTCCCTGCGCCAGGCCATGGCGGCGGTCTTCGTCCAGCGTCAGCATCTGGACGGGAATATGCCGTGTTGCCGGATCCTGCTTCAGGTGGTTGAGGACGGTCCAGCCCAGCATGTCGGGCAGGAAGACGTCCAGTGAAATGGCGGACGGCTGGTATTCGCGAGCCAGGGCCAGAGCTTCCGCGCCCTGATGCGCCACCAGCACATTGAATCCCTTGTCCCGCGCCAGGTCGTAGAGAACGCGCGCATAATGCGGGTCGTCCTCGACGATCAGCAGCACCGTATCACCGGGCTGCAGGCTCTCGCGATCGTCGGGAACGCGCTCGATCACTTGCTCGGGGCCGACGCCCACGGCCGGAGAGGGAGCGGCAGCGCGGCTCAAGGGAACGCTGGGCGCAGCCGGGCCCACGTAAGCTTGCGGCAGGTACAGCGTGAAAGTGCTGCCTTTGCCCGGAGTGCTGCACAACTGGATTTCTCCGCCAAGCAGGCTGGCCAGCTCTCGGCTGATGGCCAGTCCCAGACCGGTTCCACCGTACTTGCGGCTGGTGCTGGCATCGGCCTGCTGGAAGGCCTCAAAGATGATGCGCTGTTTTTCCGGCGGAATTCCGATGCCGGTATCCGTCACCTCAAAAGCGACGACGGATGCCGCCTTGCTGAGGAGGGGATGCTTTTCGCTCCAGCCCTCGGTGACCAGGTTGACCGCCAGGCGAACGCCTCCGTGATCGGTGAACTTGAAGGCATTGGAGAGCAGGTTCTTGAGCACCTGCTGCAGACGCTTGGAGTCGGTGATGAGGCTGCGGCCGAGATTGGGATCGGACTGTATCTCGAAGCTCAGCTTCTTGTTCTCCGCCTCATGGCGGAAGGGGCGAGCCACCATGTCCAGCAGGCTGGCGTAGAAGATCTCTTCCGCTTCAACGGATACGGTGCCGGACTCGATCTTCGACAGATCGAGAATGTCGCTGATGAGGTTCAGCAGGTCGGTGCCGGCGCTGTGAATGGTGCGGGCGTACTCAACCTGCTTGGGACTCAGATTGCCGTCAGCGTTTTCCCCGAGCTGCTGTCCGAGAACCAGAATGCTGTTCAAGGGCGTGCGCAGCTCGTGCGACATGTTGGCCAGGAATTCCGATTTGTATTTCGAAGTGAGCGCCAGCTCCTTGGCTTTCTCTTCCAGAGCGCGCCGCGCCTGCTCGATTTCCTGGTTCTTGCGTTCCACTTCAGCGTTCTGTTCGGCGAGCTGTTGCGCTTTTTGCGCCAACTGCTCGTTGGTCTGCTGCAGCTCTTTCTGCTGGGTCTGCAGCTCGATGGCCAGCTGTTGCGACTGCTTGAGCAGACCTTCCGTCTGCATGGTGGCTTCGATACTGTTGAGCACGATGCCGATGCTGGCTGTCAACTGCTCCAGGAAGGCCAGGTGCGAAGCGGTAAATGTGGTCAGCGAAGCCAGTTCGATCACGGCCTTGACCTGATCTTCAAACAGCACCGGCAGCACGATGATGTTCTTGGGGACGGCGCGGAACAGGCCGGAGCGTATGGGAATGGCGTGCGAAGGCACGTCTGAGATCAGCATGCGCCGCTTCTCGGAAGCACACTGGCCGACCAGCCCTTCGCCTACCTTCAGGTATCGGGGATGGCCATTCTCGCTGTCATCGGCGAAGGTGGAGAGCAACATCATGGCGCCGGGATCGTCGGATTGCATCTGGTAGATCACGCCCTGATGCGCGTTGACCAGCGGGACGAGTTCGGAGAGCAGCATGCGTCCCACCACGCCCAGATCGCGCTGCCCCTGCAACATGCTGGTGAAACGAGCCAGGTTGGTCTTGAGCCAGTCCTGCTCAGTATTTCGCTCCGTGGTGAGACGGAGGTTGTTGATCATGGTGTTAATGTTGTCTTTGAGCTCGGCGACTTCGCCGCGCGCCTCCACCTGAATCGACCGCGTCAGGTCGCCCTGCGTCACGGCGGTGGCGACCTCAGCAATCGCGCGCACTTGGTTGGTGAGGTTTTCAGCCAGCAGGTTAACGTTGCCGGTCAGATCCTTCCAGGTTCCGGCGGCGCCGGGCACATTGGCCTGGCCGCCGAGGCGTCCTTCCACGCCGACCTCGCGGGCCACCGTGGTTACCTGATCGGCGAAGGTAGCCAGGGTATCGGTCATGCTGTTGATGGTTTCCGCCAGGGCCGCGACTTCGCCCTTGGCATTTACCGTCAGCTTGTAGCCCAGATCACCGTTGGCGACGGCGGTCACGACTTTCACGATGCCGCGCACCTGCTCGGTGAGGTTGGCGGCCATGACGTTGACGTTGTCGGTAAGGTCTTTCCAGGTTCCGGCGACGCCCGGCACCTGCGCCTGGCCGCCCAGTTTTCCTTCCGTACCTACTTCGCGGGCCACGCGCGTTACTTCGGCGGCGAAGGCGTTGAGCTGGTCCACCATGGTGTTGATGGTGTTCTTGAGCTCGAGAATTTCTCCCTTCACGTCCACTGTGATCTTGCGCGACAAGTCGCCGCGAGCCACGGCCGTGGTCACCTCGGCAATGTTGCGCACCTGTGCGGTGAGGTTTCCGGCCATGGCGTTCACCGAGTCGGTCAAGTCTTTCCAGGTTCCGGCGACGCCGGGCACGTTGGCCTGGCCGCCTAGCCGGCCTTCGGTTCCTACTTCGCGCGCCACGCGCGTGACTTCGGCAGCGAACGAACGCAGCTGCTCGACCATGGTGTTGAGGGTTTCTTTGAGCTGCAGGATTTCGCCGCGCACGTCCACGGTGATCTTCTTGGAAAGGTCACCGGTAGCGATAGCGGTCGCGACTTCGGCGATGTTGCGCACCTGGCCGGTGAGGTTCGAGGCCATGAAGTTCACGTTGTCAGTGAGATCTTTCCAGGTTCCGGCCACGCCGGGCACTTGTGCCTGACCTCCGAGTTTGCCGTCGGTGCCGACTTCGCGAGCCACGCGCGTGACCTCGCCGGCGAACGCGTTGAGCTGGTCCACCATGGTGTTGATGGTGTTCTTGAGCTCGAGAATTTCCCCCTTCACGTCTACTGTGATCTTGCGCGACAAATCGCCGCGGGCCACAGCCGTGGTCACTTCGGCGATGTTACGCACCTGGCCGGTGAGGTTCGAGGCCATGAAGTTCACGTTATCGGTAAGGTCTTTCCAGGTTCCCGCGACGCCGGGAACGTTGGCCTGGCCACCCAACCGGCCGTCGGTGCCGACTTCGCGGGCCACGCGCGTGACTTCGCCGGCGAACGCGTTGAGCTGGTCCACCATGGTGTTGATGGTTTCCTTCAGCAGCAGGATTTCGCCGCTGACGTTCACGGTGATCTTCTTGGACAAGTCGCCGTTGGCGATGGCCGTCGCCACATCGGCAATGTTGCGAACCTGGGCCGTGAGGTTACCGGCCATGGCGTTCACCGAGTCGGTGAGATCTTTCCAGGTTCCGGCGATGCCTGACACCTGCGCCTGGCCGCCTAGTTTTCCGTCCGTTCCCACTTCGCGGGCTACGCGTGTTACTTCGGAAGCGAAGGCGCGAAGCTGGTCCACCATGGTGTTCAGGGTGTCTTTGAGTTCGAGAATTTCGCCCTTCACGTCTACCGTGATCTTGCGCGAGAGATCGCCGCGGGCCACAGCGGTTGCCACTTCGGCGATGTTACGCACCTGGCCGGTGAGGTTCGAAGCCATGAAATTTACGTTGTCGGTGAGATCCTTCCAGGTTCCGGCGACGCCGGGCACCTGCGCCTGGCCGCCGAGCTTTCCTTCCGTACCCACTTCGCGGGCCACGCGGGTGACTTCGCCGGCGAACGCGTTGAGCTGGTCCACCATGGTGTTGATGGTGTTCTTGAGCTCGAGAATTTCCCCCTTCACGTCTACTGTGATTTTGCGCGAGAGGTCGCCGCGGGCCACAGCCGTGGTCACTTCGGCGATGTTACGCACCTGGCCGGTGAGGTTGCCGGCCATGAAGTTCACGTTGTCGGTAAGGTCTTTCCACGTGCCGCCGACGCCGGGCACATTGGCCTGACCGCCCAGGCGGCCTTCAGTGCCTACTTCGCGGGCCACGCGCGTGACTTCACCGGCGAACCGGTTGAGCTGGTCCACCATGGTGTTCAGAGTCTCTTTGAGCTCCAGGATTTCGCCGCGGACGTCGACGGTGATTTTGCGGGAGAGATCGCCGCGAGCGATAGCCGTGGCGACTTCAGCGATGTTACGCACCTGGCCGGTCAGGTTCGAGGCCATGAAGTTAACGTTATCGGTGAGGTCTTTCCACGTGCCGCCTACGCCGGGCACTTCGGCCTGGCCGCCGAGCTTGCCTTCGGTTCCTACTTCGCGGGCCACGCGCGTGACTTCGCCGGCGAAGGCGTTGAGCTGGTCCACCATGGTATTAATGGTGTCTTTGAGTTCGAGGATTTCTCCCTTCACGTCGACGGTGATCTTGCGGGAGAGATCGCCGCGGGCCACGGCGGTGGTCACTTCGGCGATGTTACGCACCTGGCCGGTGAGGTTCGAGGCCATGGAGTTCACCGAGTCAGTCAAGTCTTTCCAGGTGCCGGCCACGCCGGGCACTACGGCCTGACCACCGAGTTTTCCATCAGTGCCGACTTCGCGAGCTACGCGCGTCACTTCCGAAGCGAAGGAGCGCAGCTGGTCCACCATGGTGTTAATGGCTTCTTTCAGCTGCAGGATCTCGCCGCGCACGTCGACCGTGATCTTGCGGGAGAGGTCGCCGCTGGCCACGGCGTTGGTCACTTCGGCGATATTGCGCACCTGGCCGGTGAGGTTCGAGGCCATGGAGTTCACCGAATCGGTGAGGTCTTTCCAGGTTCCGGCTACGCCGGGCACGACGGCCTGACCGCCCAGCTTTCCGTCCGTACCCACTTCCCGGGCCACGCGCGTCACTTCCGCGGTGAAGACGCCGAGCTGCTGGATCATGGTATTGACGATGCGGGCAGAGCGAAGGAATTCGCCCTCAAGCGGCCGCCCGTCCACATCCAGTTGCACGGTCTGGGTAAGATTGCCCTGGGCGACAGCGGCTATGGCGCGCGTCACTTCCGTGGTAGGCCGCAACAGATCTTCTATCAGGGTGTTGACCGAGACCTCCATCTCGCCCCAGGCGCCGCGGTTTTCGCTCAGCTTGATTCGCTCCCGAGTACGGCCCTTCTTGCCTACAGCCTGTCCGGCGCGCTTCAGCTCACGGGCAATCTGCTGATTGGCCGCGACAATCTCGTTGAAGGTATCCGCGACCTTGCCCGCCAGCCCGGTCCACGATCCGGGAAGGCGGACGGAGAAGTCACCATCGCGCATACTTTGCAGGCTGGTGAGGATCATCGCCATGTCGGCGCCCGCGGGCTCCACAGCAACGGCCGCGGCGGCGGCAGCTTGACCATTGCCCGATGCCTCGCGGCTGGGATCGCGTTTCGGATCGCCCCGCATAGGGGCGATCACAGCATTTCGCTCCATTCTCTTCATGAAAGCTATCTCCGGACTTAACAAGAAGGCGTGAGAAGCGGCCTAGATAATGAGAGTGGCCACGGGTGAAGGCTAATGCTCGACCTGTCCCCTTTTAACTTGCAGCCCCGCAAAATGTTCAGCTCTCCCCGCGATATCTTGCGAGCCCCCTTAGCTGCAGCGTTGCTAACCGGCTAAAAAACAGCTTATAAACTTTGTATAGCACCCGAGCGCCAGTTGTGGCAACCGTTTCAATTACTTACACACTCGGGCCTAAGTCGATCCGGCAGGTCAGATGCGAGATAACGCGATCTGGGTTGGCTGCTTTGTGCTCAAATTTGGTTCCCCGATACCGTCCGGATTAGAAAATCTACTAGAAAGATTAATGCCTTAAGACTGCAGAGCTTCCTGCACCTTTTGGAGGAGAAGCCCGGGATTGATCGGCTTTGCCAGGAAGTCAAAAGGATAGTCATTCCCGGCGAATTCGGGATCAAATTCCTGGAGCCAGAGCTTAGTTCGGGGCGTGTGGGCCGAAAAGAAAACGATTCTGCACTCCGGGAAGGCGGTCTTGATCCGCAAGGCGACCTGGAATCCATTCAAATCCGGCATCATGATGTCGCAGAGAAGCAGGTTGGGGCGGCACTCCCGGGCCTTGGCAATGGCTTCCTCGCCGGAGTAGGCGCATGAAGTGTTATATCCCGCAGCTTCGAAGATAGCGGACACGGTGTCGACTATCGAAGGCTCATCATCGACGACCAGAATATTTGTCGGCATCGAGATCCAGTTAAGGACCATAGCCCTTCCAACTCACAGGACAACAAATTCAAGCAAGGACTAGCTCTGCTTTCCCCAATCATAGACACGCCCTGAAGAGCACTGGCACGCCAAATTGCGCCTCGGGAGATCATTGTTCAAAGATAAGCGGTCCCTCCCAAGCCAACTTCCCGCAGCCAGTTACCGTCCTAACTAGTAACCAGGGGTTGGAGCGCCGGCCGTCGTCGAAAATTTCTCCAAGCCAAAACCAAAAGACACCAGCCGTTGCGGCTTCCGCCCCGCCAAACCAGGAGAAAGAGTCATGATCAAAGCAACTTGCGGGGTAGTGCTGTCACTGGTCATGGCATGCATGGCAGCGGGGTGTGCCACGCGTCACGTGACGACGACCGCCAGCGGCCAGACCGTTTATGGGGAACAGGCAAAGATCATCGACCGGCTGCGAGATGCCGGCGCCGATCTGGAAAAACTCATGGGCGCGCCTGACAGCGCCGTCCCCCAGGACGTATTGAGCGATGCGAAATGCGTGGCCGTGGTGCCGGACATGGTAAAGGGCGGATTTGTGTTTGGCGCGACCCACGGACGCGGCGTGGCCACCTGCCGGACACCGGAAGGATGGAGCGAACCTGCCTTCTTTGTGGTGAGCGGCGGGACCTGGGGCGCACAGATCGGACTGGAATCGGTCGACCTGGTCATGGTCATCATGAATGACAAAGGGATGCAGCAACTACTCTCATCGGAATTCAAGCTGGGCGGCGAGGCGGGTGTGGCCGCGGGCCCGGTCGGCCGTGAAGCGCAGGCCAGCACCGACTGGAAGATGAAGTCGGAAGTGCTTGTCTATTCGCGCACTCGCGGACTCTTTGCCGGACTCGATCTCAGCGGCGCTGTTATCAAAACCGACGAGGATTCCATGCACTCGTACTACGGCAAGGACGTGGAACCAAACCTGGTGCTCACCAATAAAGGCCCCAAGAACCCGAATTCGAAATTGTTCCTTGCCGAAGTGCACAAGGCGTTCGCGGAATCGCGGGCGTCCCGGTAAGGCAGGATCGAATTCACAAGTGGGAGAGGAGAACAATTAAATGCTGGTTCGATGGTTGATGGTAGTCCTGTTCGCGGCATCTCTCGGCTTGTCGGCCCAGACCGATAACCAGGGCGCGAAGCAGGACATGAAGGACGCGGCGCATTCAACAAAGAAGGCCGCCAAGAAAACAGGGCACAAGATCAAACACGGAACTCAAAGAGGCGTGCACAAAACAGCAAAGGCTACCAAAAAAGGAGCCCAGAAGCTGGAGGACAAGACGGAACCTGCCCCGTCAGCGACGCCGAAATAGCTTCGCGTGACGGCACACAAGAAATGGGCGCCGGCCTACAGCCGGCGCCCATTTCTTTCACCACGTTAGTGTTTGTTTTCCGCCAGCGGCAGCGAGACCTGGAAACGTGTATCGCCCGGTTTGGAGGTGACCTGGATGCTGCCTCGGTGTTTCTTCACAATGCGCTGGGCCGTGTCCAGCCCCAGTCCGGTGCCTTCGCCCACACCTTTCGTTGTGAAGAACGGTTCGAAGATGTGCGGCCTTACGTCCGGCGCGATTCCCGGACCGTTATCCGCGATCTCCACCACTACACAGCCATTGTCAAGATAGGTATGAACTCTCAGTTCGCCTTTTCCGTTCATGGCGTCAATGGCGTTGTCCATGATGTTGGTCCAGACCTGATTGAGCTCGCTGCCGAATGAATTCACAAGAAGAGGAATGGGATGATACTCGCGAACCACGTTCACCCCTCGCTTGAGCTTGTGATTCAGTATGGTCAGAGTATTTTCCAGGCTCTTGACGATATCCACATTCTGCACCGATCCCTGGTCCATGTAGGTGTATTCCTTGATAGCGGTCACCAGTTCCGATATGCGCGAGACACTGCTCTCGATCTCGTCCAGCAGGCTGGCGATCTCCAGAGACGCCGCAATCCTGACCAGGGCAGCGCGGGCTGTGGTGGCATCGAAGGTGCTAAACAGGGACTGGAGGACGTCAGGACGAGCGTTCTTTCGCGCCAGGTCGGCGGCCAGTTGCCAGAGATCGTTCTGACCATGGCTGCGCAATAGTTCGTCAATCTGCTCTTCGAGATTGCTGGCAGTAAGGGGGTCCGGCGGAGGGCCGTCCCGCTGGATGAGCGAAGACTCGAGCTTCTCGATCTGTGCTCTCTGGGTGGCGGTGAGCTCGCGAGCTCCCAGCTCGTGGCTGGCGTCCTTGATTCTTTTTAGCAGCTCGCGCAGATGGCTGGTGGCGCGCCGTGCGGCCGAAGCGGGATTGTTGAGTTCGTGAGCCAGACCGGCGGAAAGCTTGCCCAGGGCCGCCAAACGATCGCGTTGCTGTTCCCAGCGCGTGGCCTCGCGAATGCGGTCGGACATGACCCCGACCAAGCGCCTGGCCAGCTCGGGCATACGCTGCACCAGTTCATTGAACTTTTCGGCGGGAAATCGCAAGAGCCGGGCCTCAGTCACGGCACGGCCGGTCACCGTGAAATCCTTCATCCGCGAAAAAGGAAGCGCTCCGCCGATTCCGCTGGGACTCTGGGGAATCAATACAGACTCTCCGCCAAAGTCACCGCGAGCTTCGACCTGTCCCTCGAGCGAGACGAACATTGCATCCGCGGGTTTGCCCTGCTGGGCATAAAGGTCGCCGGGCCTGAGTGTGAGTTCTGAGGATTGATCGAGAAACCACGCAAGCTGATCCTCGGGCAGATCAGCAAAGATCGGCAGGCGGCGCAATTCGGATTGCTCAATCATTTAAACCTTGCTCAGGTACTGATGGATGAATTGAACCGCGACTGACCCTTCGCCGACCCCGGAGGCGACGCGTTTGACCGAGCCGTGCCGCACATCGCCAACCGCAAACATTCCGGGAATGTTGGTCTCCAGAAGAAACGGATCGCGATCGAGGGTCCAGCCCTTGGGACGCTTCCCGTCCCAGATCAGATCGGGCCCGGTGAGAATAAAGCCGCGATCGTCTCTCTCCACCATTCCGGCAAGCCAGTCCGTGCGCGGCAACGCTCCTATAAAGATAAACATGGCCCCGGCGGGAACGCGCTCAATCTTGCCGGTATCGCTGCACAGAACGGAGATTTCTTCAAGATGTGCATCGCCGTGTACTTCCGCGACGCTGGCGTGCGTCCAGAGCTGGATGTTAGGAGTCTTCTCAATCTGATCGATCAGATATTGCGACATAGTGCTGCCCAGGCCGTCACCGCGCACCAGGATCACAACACGCTCGGCATACTTGGAGAAATTCATGGCCGCCTGGCCGGCGGAGTTGGCGCCACCGACAACATAAACTGTCTCGCCTTTGCAGGACAGGGCTTCTGTGGTGCCGCCGCCGTAGTAAACGCCCGCACCCTGCAGGCGGTCGATGCCCGGAGCTTCCAGGCGGCGCCACTGCACGCCGGTTGCGATCATCAGCGCATGGCAGGAGAGTTCGCAATTGTCGGCCATCTTGATGATGCGGTAGGAGCCCTCGGTGCGAAGGGCGATAGCTTCTTGTGGAGCCAGAATCTCCACCCCAAAACGCTGGGCCTGAACTACGGCTCGCCGCGCCAGGTCGCCACCACTCAGTCCGGTGGGAAAGCCGAGGTAGTTTTCAATGCGCGAACTCATTCCCGCCTGGCCGCCAGGCGCTTCTCTCTCAATCATCACGGTATGCAGGCCCTCGGATGCGCCGTAGACTGCAGCGGCCAGCCCTGCCGGTCCGCCGCCGATGATGGCCAGGTCATAGAAGTTGGTTTGCGGCCGGGTACGCAGGCCGACTTTCTGGGCCACTTCTCCGGGCGCCCCCTCCAGAAGCTTGGTTCCGTCAGGAAAGAGGACGACAGGAAGGCTGGTGGCATCGGAGCCCAAGGCGTCGCAAAGCCGTTTGGTCTCGGGATCGTTTGCGGAAAACTCCACGTCGATCCACTGATAGGGAACGTGGTTGCGGGCGAGAAAGTCGCGCAACTCATAAGATCGTGGAGACCAGCGGGTGCCCAGCACGCGGATACCCTCAAACGCGGGCCGGAAGGATGCGGACCAATCGTCGAGCAGATCATCAAGCTGCGGATAAAGCTGCTGCTCGGGCGGATCCCAGGGCTTGAGAAAGAAATAATTGATGCCGGCTTCGTTGATGGCGCTGATCGCAGCGTTGGTGTCGGCGTAAGCGGTGAGAAGCGCGCGTTTGGCTAGCGGATAAATAGTGATGGCGTCCTGCAGAAACTGAACGCCGTCCATCTTGGGCATGCGCTGGTCGGCGAGCAGCAAGGCAACAGAGTCATTCCGCAACTTCAATTGCTTCAACAAATCCAGGGCCTGCTCGGGAGCGTCACTGGCTAGCACGCGATATTGCGCGCCATAATGCGAGCGCAGGTCGCGCTCGATGGCACGCAGAACATCGGGATCATCGTCGACGGTGAGCAGGATGGGTTTTGCCATGATCGTTCCGAGGCTGACAAACAGACTAAACCGCAATAGATGCTAAAAGCGAGAATTGGTCGCAGATTTGTGACCGTGGGGTCAGGCGGCCGCGCCGACCGGTTTCGCCTCCCTGGCCCGGCGCGCCTCATACGACTTCAGATGGACGTAGGCGACACGGAGAAGCGGAGTTTCAAGGCCGTGCTTCTGACCGCGGCTCAGCAGATCACCGACGATCTGATCGGCTTCAATGGGCGATCGTTGCTCGATGTCGCGAAGCATGGAAGCGGTCAGCGTGGAGCCAGGCTGAGTCAGCATGGAGCGGCCTCGCTCCAGAGACGCGGGAGCCAAGGGAAAACCTTCTTGCCGCGCGATGTCCACACACTCCTCGGAAAGCGAAAGGCCCAGATCTGAGCCGCCGGCATTGATGATATCCCCCACGGCAGCGCGCATCAGGCAGGTGATGCCCGCGGCGGTGGCAATGAAGACCCATTTGGCCCACATCTCGCTGAGGGTCGACTGGCTTAAACGTGACTGGAACCGCGCCCTGGACATGGCCATGGCGATGGCTTCCACGCGCGGTGTACACGAGCCGTTGAGTTCGCCGAAAGACAGATCGTGGCTTTCGTTGAGATGGACAATCTCCCGGTTCTGATTGAGCGTGGCCGCGATCAGGCACTGGCCGCCCAGTACCCGCTCCTTGCCGAAGCGCTCGCTCAGCACGTCGAGGTGACGCATCCCATTCAGCAAGGGCAGGATTGCAGTTTGGGGACCGACCGCGGGCGCAAACGAGGCGATCGCCGATTCCAGATCATAGGCCTTGGTGCTGAGAAGAACGACGTCGAAATGCTGGCGCAAGTCTTCAGCCACGACCGTCGGCGGCGCGGAGATAGCAACGTCACCGAAACGACTGCGGATGACCAAGCCGGAACTCGCCAATTCCGCTGCCCGCCGGGGACGCACGAGGAACGTGACATCCTGGCCCGCCTCCAGCAATCGCCCACCGAAGTAACCGCCGATGGCGCCTGCGCCCACCACAAGAATTCGCATATCACGCTTGGATGAAGCAGCCGGCAGAGCGGACGCATTAAGATTGGGTGGGCGCGGCGATCCCGGCCCACCTTATTTATGAGTTTCAATACAGGAAGTCTAAGGCGCGAGAATCAATTACAGACGGATTCCGCCGCCAACCAGGAGTTCTTCCCCGGTGACCCAACCGGACTCATCAGAAGCCAGAAAAAGGGCGGCCTTGGCGACATCATCCACCGTGCCGATTCTTCCCAGGGGAGTGCGCTGCACTGCCGCCTTGCCGAACTCTGGATTGGATTGCAGGGCGACTTCTGTGCCTTCGGTTTGAGTCGCTCCGGGAGAGAGTGTATTCACCCGAATCTTTCTCGGGCCTAATTCCAGCGCCAGGGCGCGAGAAATCACGTCCACCGCGCCTTTGGTCGCGCTGTAGACCGAACTATTGGGCGCCGGAGTCTTGGAGGCGATGGAACCGACGTTGATGATGCTTCCTCCCTCTCCATTCATATGCGCCACCGCTTCCTTGGTGGTAAGCAGAAGGCCGAGGACATTGAGGTCAAAGTGTCTGCGGAAATGAGCTTCATCGACCGCCTCCAGCGGCTTGAAGTCGTAAACGCCGGCGTTGTTCACCAGGATGTCGACGTTGCCATAAGACTTCGCGGTCTCGTCAAAGAGCTTCTTAATGTCTTCCGGCCGCGAAACGTCGGCCTGGACCGCAACCGCATGGCCGCCGGCCTGCTTGATCTTGTTCACTACGCGATCAGCTCCCGCCTTGTCGCGAGCGTAGTTGACCACCACCTTTGCGCCCTGCTCACCGAGTTTCTGGGCTATGGCCGCCCCGATGCCCTTGGATGCTCCGGTCACGACCGCCACTTTTGCTTTCACGTTTGTCACGTTGAATCTCCTTTCCAAGAACTTATCTATTCGACATTTCGATAATTGTCTAAATAGAGTTGGACGGAAGCGGAAAGGATTCAGGAAAGTTTCCAGTGGTTACAGGCGCTTGAGCTGGGCCAGGTATTCCCGCCAGACCTTGCGGCGCAGCTTCATATGAACGAAGCGAGCCTCCCGCCGCATCTCGATCAGACCGGCATTGGCAAGCTCTTTAAGATGGTGCGAAAGCGTAGCGGCGGAGATGGGCAGGTCGCAACGCATGTCACTGCAGGCAAGTTCTTTGCGCCGGGCGATGCGGGTGAGAATCTGGTAGCGGCGCGGGTCAGCCAGCGCCTTGCTTATCTTGTTGAATTGCCCGGGCCCCATGAGGAGAGTATAGGCCATTGCCTAAACAGCGGCGGATTTCGTGGTTTTATCGACAGGTGTCTTAAAGATCGAGCCAAAGAAGATGGATTCTCGACGCCTGCGCATGTCGTCCACGGCGCACTGCATGCGGGTCCTCACCTCAACGCTGATGGCCTTTATGACGGAAGGATCGTCAGCGGCGTCAGCGGGATATCGCGCTGTATCAATCGGCGACAGAAACTGAGTATGCCATTTCGACGGCAAGGGCAAGGGCAAAAGAGGAAAAGTCGGAGTGATGGGGATGTAGGGGAATCCCGCGTAGCGCTTGAACCAGGGGAACGGAATGGCGGCAAAGACTGGAAAAATCTCGGCGCTGCCCACGGTCACAAAAGGAATGATAGGGGCGCGGTAGCGCAGGGCCAGCTTGACGAAGGCGTCGCGTCCGAATCCCTGCAGCCTGTAAGCATTGCGATAGAGACTGAAGGCGCCCTTCACGCCTTCGGGAAAAACCCCCAGGAGTTCATTGTTTTCCAGGATTCGAACCGCGCTCTCGCGGCAGGCGGGCACGCCGCCCATCTTGCTCATGAAATCAAACAGGAATGGAAACTTGTACAACATAGGATGGGTTAGGAAACGCGGCACGCGGCCGGTGGCGCACAAGATTGTATGCACAGCCATGGCGCCATCCAGCGGCACAAAGCCGCGATGCATGCCAACCAGGATCGCCGGCCCGCTGCGGGGGATGTATTCCATGCCTTGGTGTTCGATTCGCCAATAGAGATCGCTGAGAAAACGGAAGATAGTGCGCGACCTGAACCGGATGTAGTCCAAATCCAAACCGAAATCATCGAAGGCTGGTTCGGGATCCGGAATCTCTTTACCTCGACCGCGAAAATCCCTCAAGGCGGCGAGGCTGGAGCGACGGGGCACAAATCCGAGGTCGCGCTTGATCTTCGCGTTGGAGATCGTCCAGGGATAGCGAATGGAATCGAGGGATTCTGAATCGCCGGCGAGGCGCTGCAGCGTGCGCGGAATGGGGAGACACCAACCGCGGGCGTGGCTGATGGCGCGCTTTATCGGGACCACACGATCAGGCGCCACGTTGTACGCGCCGGCCATCTTATTGTCGATCACGAGAAGCATGACCTGGGCCAGATCGAAGAGGCTGAGGATTTGCAAAGAGGGATCATGGCCGGGAAGGACGGAAACAAACCGTTTGCGCAGACGCCGCGCCGGGAGCGCCGGTGACTCCATGAGGAGCGATGGCCGCAGGATCACCAGAGAAGCAGCGGGAAAATGTTTGACTGCCTGCGACTCAAGGCACCGCCACTGCTCGGCAATACGGCCGGACTCTCCCGGCGCCGTGTAACTCTCGTCCACCAGCACCTGCCTGCCCGGAGCATTCCCGTACACCAGGGCGCTGGAGAGGACGACAAACCTGGGGCAGGCCAGTCGCTCGGCACTGCGGAAGACATCCTCGGCCTCGCGCAGGTCGGGCTTCATGGCGTCACGACCGCGGCAGGCGGGAACGTAAACGCAGGCGGTCGAGCCGTTAACGTGTTCCTCAAGACGGCTGGGATCGGCCAGTGTGAAGACGTGGCCTTGAGTGGCCTGACGGAGCGAATCCAGCAAGGCCCCGGCGAGCGGGTTCGCTGCTCCGGCAATCAGCGTGATCCTGGCCATCCGGCTAGAGTTTATATGCGCGAGCCGCGTGAAATGCTTTTTAAAATACTGCGCGGGATCGGCGAGTCTTTTTGGCTGCCAGCGAAAACCTTGGCTCCTCCGGCGCATTGCGGAGGATGCGTGCCGCCAGGTATTCACCGACCGCCGGGCCATGCTTGAAGCCATGACCTGAGCCACCGCCGGCGACCCAGATATTGTCGCAGCCGGGATGGCGATCGATGAGAAAGTCGCCGTTCCAGGTGTTCTCGTATTGGCAGACGCGGGTCTCGACCACCGGGGCTTCGTGGAGTCCGGGAACATGTCTGCGAAGGTATTCGCGGATGCGGGAGACCGAAGCAGCGCTGACCACGCGCTCGCCGCTATCGGGATCGAACTCCGGCCCGTGCGTGTCGAGAGCGATCTTGAACCCCCGGTTTTCGATGTCAGGCAGCGCGTAGGGACGGTCAGGATGCGAATGATGCAGCCATGCCGGCATCCGCGCCGGCGAGAAATCATCATTACCGGCAGGCGGCCCCAAAAAGAAGACCTCCTGACGCGTGGGAAAGATCTTGTCCCTGAGGAGATCGGGAAAGAGTTTCGGGAGCCACGGGCCGCAGGCGAAAACAAAAGTGCCCGCGTCGATGCGCTCACCGCTGCTGATGGTAATGGCAGCTTTCCCGCCCGTTCCTGGTGGTACTCCAACCGACGCGGCAACATACTCAGCGCCGTTCCTTTGCAAATCGGCTACGAGATATTGAACGGCGCGCCGCGCAAGCATGACGCCGCTCCCGGCTTCGAGAACAGCAAAATCAACGTCGTCGAAGCTCAACTGTGGATAACGCGTGCGAATGTCTTTACCGTCCAGCTTCTCGGTTGAGACGCCGAGCCGGTTAAGCAACTGGTACATTCCATCCAGATGCGGATCGACTTTGCGTCCCAGCCACAGCACTCCGGCGCGATGAAAGAGATCCCAGCCGGAAGGTTCCAGGAATTCACGCCATAAAGTAAAGGAGCGGATGGCCCAGCGCGTGTAGAGTTCGTCAGGGCCGTAGCCGGCGCGAATGATGCGGGTCTCGCCGCCGGAACTGGAGCGACTGTTGCCCGGCCCGTAAGCATCGAGCAGGACCACGCTGGCGCCGGATTGGCGCAGACAACGCGCGGTGCAGACGCCGAAGACTCCGGCGCCCACAACCGCGAAATCGAAAGTCTTTTTCAACGGGAAGCCTGGGCCTTGTTGTAGATCAGGCGGGCAGTCACCAGGTCTTCCAGGGCACAGCCCACGCTCTTGAACAGAGTAATCTCTTCGCGAGTGGTGCGGGCCGGCTTTTTTCCGCAGGCGATCTCGTGGAGATCGCCGAGGATACTGGCGCGCGTGATGGCGCCGTTGCCGATGGGAATCAGCAGATCTCCAGCCTCGTCCAGGGCGGCGCAGGTGTCAACGAAAATTCTGGCGCGCCTGGCAGTCTCATCGTCAATCTCACGGGTGTGCGGCTGAAATGCACCAACCAGGTTCAGATGAGTGCCTTCGCGCAAGCCATAGCCATCGAATAATGGGACTGGGGAATTGGTGCAGGTACAGATCACATCCGACTCGCGGGCACAGGTCTCGGCATCTGCAGCGCTGATCTCAATTCCCTTCCCCGCCGCTTTTTCCGATTTCATGCGCGCGCAAAACGCATTCACATCCGTTCGTGGCGAGCCGCAGACCAGCACGCTGCGAAAACGGCGAACGTGGCGCAGAACGGTGAGATGAGCGGTGGCCTGCCGGCCGGTGCCGAAGATACCCAGAGTATCGGCGTCCTTTCGTGCCAGCAGATCAGTGGCAACGGCCGACGTGGCTGCGGTACGGAGGTCAGTAAGGTAGTTGGCTTCCATGCGCGCCAGGGCAAGCCCGGTGCGAGGGTCGAGGAGATCGTAAGATGCGTTGACTCCGGCTTCACGACTGACGGTCACGGCCTTCACGCCTGCGGCCCCAAGGTCGCGGTCATAGCAGGGCATAAGCAGGAGTACGGCGCCACCGGACAGCTCCAGCGATGTGCGCGCGGGCATGTTCACCGAAGTTGAGAAATCTTTGGCAAACGCGGCGTTGATCTCGCGGATGACGTCATCCACATCGGCGAGTTCGCGAACCTGTTGCTCGGTGAAGTAGCGCACGCATGCAGCCTATCATGCGACGAGAGCGGCGGCCTTTGAGCTGGTTCCGGCCCAGGGATCCGATGGTGGAACAGAATTACTCGGCGTAGCCTTTGCCTCCGCTTACTGCGACTTTGCCGCGAAACATGCGATAGACGAAGACAAAGTATCCCAAAGCCAGAATCATGCCGAAGCTCCACACAATCAGCCCCATGGAAAGCGCATACCTTCCGCTAGCGGCGTTCTGGACGGTGATGTTCAGAGCGGGGTCAGTGGTTGAGGTCAGCAGATTGGGATAAACCGCGGCCGCAGCGCCCACGAGCATAAAGACGAGATAAGTGCTGGAGGCGAGGAAGGCGCCTTTGTCGTTGTCCTTTCGGCGAAATCCGAACATTGCAGCCAGGCTGGCGGCAACCGCGACGGGCACTATAAAGAGAAAAGGATACTGGCGGTAATTGTCCAGAAGTTCGGGACGAATGGAGAGAGTCGCCCAGAGACTCACAAAGGTCAGCAGGACCAGAACCGGCCAGAGAGTGCCGGCCAGACGACGGGCCCGGACATTGAGATCGCCTGAAGTCTTGAGCGACACGTAGTGAGCTCCGTGCAGAGTGAGCGCGACCAGCGCGACCACGCCGGCGATCACGGTGTACCAGTCGAGCACGCCCGGTTCAGGGCCGACGCGCCAGTTCGTCCACAGCGGCAGAAAGAAGTAGCCGTCCTTCTGCAAAGGCACTCCGCGGATCACGTTGCCGAGAGCAGCGCCATAAAAAACGGTGAGCAGGATGCTGGAGAGTCCGAAGCAGCCGTCGAAGAAGCCGCTCCACACGGGGGAATCAAGGTGCATGCGGAGCTCGATGCCCAGGCCCCGCAGGATGAGGAGCCAGAGAACGATCGTCAGCGGCAGATAAAACCCGCTGAAGCCGGAGGCGTAGAGGAGCGGGAATGCAAAGAAGAGAGTTCCGCCTCCGGCGAGAAGCCATACCTCGTTGCCGTCCCAGACCGGGCCGACGGTGCGGATCACGGTGCGGCGCTCGGCATCCGTTTTCGCGATCAGAAGATGAAGGACGCCGGCACCCAGATCAAATCCGTCGAGGACCACGTAGGCGGTAATCATGACGGCCACGAGCCAAAACCAGATAAAAAGCATGATCCGCTCCTAGGCCACGGTGATCGGCTGGCCGAGGTCGACGTTCTGCGCCTCGCGCGCCGGTCCGTTGGCAACTTCATGATGAACAAGAAAAAGAAAGAGAATGGCGAGCACGGTGTACATCCCCATAAAGCCGATCAGGGTGAACAGCCCGTTGCCGGCATGGACGTTTTTGGAGTATCCCTCGGTGGTGCGCATGAGGCCGTAAACCAGCCAGGGCTGGCGGCCGATTTCCGCGGTCATCCAGCCGGCGGTGTTGGCGATGTAGGGCAACGGCAGGCAGAGCATGATGATCCACAACATCCAGCGCGTCCGGTAGAGCCGCTTGCGCCACAGCAGGAACACAGCCACGACGGTCACGGCGACGAAGATGGTCCCCAGGCCGGCCATGATGTGATAGCTGTAATAAAGGAGCGGGATGTTGGTGGGCCAGTCGCCTTTAGGAAACTCGTTGAGCCCGCGAACTTCCGCGGTGGTGGTGCCGTAGATCAGAAAGCTGAGAACCTTGTTGACGATGAGCGGATTGTCGATCCTCTCATGCTCTTCGTCGGGCTGGCCGAGAATCACGATGGGAGCGCCGCCTTCTGTCTTGAACAAGCCCTCCATGGCAGCGGTGGTCACCGGCTGCTGGCGCGCCATGTATTTGCCATGCAGATCACCGGTGGGAAAGATCTGGATGACACTGAAGATCAGTCCGGCGATCACGCCGACGCGAAGGAAGAGGCGGCCGTGCTCGGCAAACTTCCTTTCCAGCAGATAGAAGGCTCCGACAGCGGACATTACAAAAGCACCGGTGATGGCCGCGCCACTCATGTTGTGGGCGTATTGCAGAATGGCCCAGGGATTGGTAAGCAAAGTCCAGAAACTGGTGACCTGGAAAGAGCCGTCAGCGGCGCGCTGGAAAGCTACAGGGTGCTGCATCCAGGCGTCGGTGGCGATGATGAAGTAGCCGGAGAGCCACGATCCCAGAAACACCAGGAATGCCGAGCACCAATGGCCGCGCGGGCTGAGGCGTTTTTCGCCGTAGAGGAACAGTCCCAGAAACGCTGATTCAAGAAAGAATGCGAAGACGCCTTCCATCACGAGCGGCTGGCCAATCACGCCTCCGGTCCAGCGCGAGAACTGCGACCAGTTGGTGCCGAACTGAAACTCCATGGGAATGCCCGTCACTACGCCCATGATGAAGTTGATGCCGAAGATTCTTCCCCAAAAGCGGGCGGCCTGGTTGTACAGGTCGTTATGAGTGCGAAGGGCAATGCTTTTGAGAACGACGATCAGAAGCGCCAGCCCCATGGTCAACTGGGGGAAGAGGTAGTGGAAGGTGGCGGTAAAGGCGAAATGGAGGCGGTGAATCAGAATCGTACTGTCCATTCAGTTCTCCTGCCGGGAGCAATCGCTAAGGTTACGATACCAAGATCAAAGGGCGGGTGAGAATAAAACTGAGTGTATTGGCAATCACCAAAACCGGTTGTGGGGAGGTCACAACGCGCAGAAATTCTTCATGAGATTTGTTCGCGCTGTGACCGCAGTCACATTCTGAGATTTCTCCAAGAGTTAAGGTTGAAGGAGTGACAGGAGGCCCGGCATGAGTCCCGCTGCTTTGACTTCCATCGTACGATCCGTTCCCAGGGTCCGTTTCAAGAACATTCTTCTGGCGACCGATTTGGGGTCCGCTTCGGGGCCGGCGCAGGCATGTGCCATTCTGCTGGCGCGAATGTTCGGGGCACACCTGTTCATTTTGCACGTGGATGAAGGACCAGGCCTGGCGGGTCAGAATGATAAGCACGCCTCTGCCAGGAACACCGGCGCCGCAGCGCGCCAGGACTTGCGCAGCCTGGCGAATCTTTTCTCGGGAGCGGGGGTTGCTTTTACATTTCTCATCGAGCAAGGTGAGGTAAGAGAAACCCTGAGCCGCGTGGCCGACGAGCATGCCATCGATCTAATCGTGGTAGGCACGCACGCAAGACATGGCTTGTCGTACCTGCTTTTTGGCTCGATCGCGGAGAGCCTTGGCCGGTCGTCATCGCGGCCGGTGATTACCGTGGGACCCAAAGTGAAAGTGAGCTTTGAAGGGCCGTTGAAAAAGATCGTGTACGCAACGGACTTCAGCGACGAATCAAAAATCGCGCTTCCCTACGCGACTTCTCTGGCGCAGGAATTTCGGGCCGATCTGACCGTCTTCCATGCCGCACCCGCGGCGGAGCGGATCGTGCGCGACCGGCAGCATGTGGAAACGTGCCTGCTGAACCAGATCAAGAACCTGGCGCCGGCCAGCCATTTTCCATGGTGCAAGGTAAATTACGTGATTGCTTTTGGAGAGACGACGGCGGAGATCGTCCGCCATGCCAATAGCCAGGAATCGGACTTGATCATTCTCGGCCTGCACAATTCAGTACGCTTCACCAGCCATCTTCCCGAGCGGCTGGCCTACCGGATTCTCTGTGAAGCGCCTTGCCCGGTGCTTTCCGTTCTTCCCTCCACCAACGAGTTGAAAGCGGTGCAGGTGACATCGACATTTCTTAAGAGCGCGGCCTCCTCCAACTAGCCGCCAACACAAGTCAACACAAATGGAAAGCCGGTCTTGGTGGGAGAAGACCGGCGCAATTGCCGACTTGTGTTTTGTTCTTTTGTTCTAGGGCTGATCCAGCCCGAGTTCGGTGAGAATCTTAGGCTGCTTTTCGTCGGTGGCCAGGGGATTGTGGCAGGCACTGCAATCCTGAGTAATGGTCTTGCCTCCGGCGTTGGCGTGTTGATCGTCGTGACAACGGAAGCAGCCGATGAAGTCGGTGTGGCCGAGATTATTGATGTACGTGCCCCAACTGATCTTCATGTCGGGAAATACGTTGCGATTGAAGATGGCCAGCAGTTTCTGGCCGCCGCGGGTTACGTCGTCGCGCCGCTGCGCGTAAATTTGCGGATAGGTGCTGCGATAGTAGTCCTCGAAAGCGGCGGGGATGCGCGACTCGGCATCTTTTTCGCTGGTGTAGTTCCGCTTCAGGATCTCCACGCCAGTCTTCTTGGCGAACGGGAGAGTCGGTGAGATTTCGCCCGCGAAGAGGGCCTGATCCATGGCGCGATCGGGGAGTTGAAAGATGTGCGTGGGACGGTTGTGGCAGTCCATGCAGTCCATCTCACGGACCTTCGAAGGATCCGGCCTGGCGCCGGCGACGGCGAAGACAGTGGTGCGGCCGGCGGAGGTGTATTCCACCCAGGGAATTTCCTGGCGCTTCTCATCGGACGCGAAGTAGCGGACCTTCACACCTTCCCCCAGATGCATGCCGTGAATACCAACACCGCGCCGGCCGCCTCCGATATGCACCAGCAGAACCGTGTGGGTGAGGGTGTTGCTCTCATCCGCGGCATAAGTCTTGATATCGCGAATACGGTCTTCATCGAAGCGCTGCGGCCAGTGGCAGGTCTCGCAGGTCTCGCGCGCCGGGCGCAGGTTGCGCACAGGAACCGGGATGGGCGTGGGATAGTTGTGGAGCATCACGGCAATCACCTGACCGGCCCCCGACAATTTGCTGCGCACAAACCACGACGCGCCAGGGCCAATGTGGCAGTTCACGCACTCCACGCGGGAATGCGGCGAACCCTGGTAGGCCGTAAACTCAGGATTCATGACGGTGTGGCAGGTCCGTCCGCAGAAAGAAACCGTGTCCATGTAATTGACAGCGCTGTAGGCAAACTGGCTGGTGATCACGATATTCAGAAAGGTGGTCACGACGATGAAGGACAGGAGCTTTCTCAGTTCGCGATTCTGGAAGTCGAGCGGCGGAAAGTCAGAAGGATAACGGCCTGCGGCGCGGTCTCTGCGGCGCTTGAAATATATGCCAATGGGAATCAGGATCAAGCCGGCCAAAAACACACCCGGCAGCATCAAGTAAACCAGAATCCCGAGATAGGGATGGGTGATGGCGCCGCGGAGAGTAACCGGCAGGATGAGCAACCAGACTACGGTAGCGGCAGTTACCAGCACCACGCCTGCCAGGCTGATCCAGTTATTGGACAAGTAAACTAAAGGTAAGAGCCAGTCACGCAGTCTTCTCATTTCTGAATCACGTCTCCTCTTGTCTCCGGCACCAGAGTAGCACCAGGATTATGAAACACCCCGCAAGGATCAGCGCGGCAAAAATTTGAGTTGTCCTCCCGGGCACGGCGGCTTCGCCGCGAAACTCAGCGGTAGGCAAAGACCATGGCGTAGATGATCCAGACAACAATGCTGAAACCCATAGCCAGGGCAATCCAGGCAAAAACACGAACGGTCTTCACCACAATCGCGGGATGCGGCTCGGCGAGATGCTTATGCAGTTCGCCCTTCTCTACCAGTTCATGGTATTCACGGGGCTTATCGCGCTTCAACTCCGCCAGAGGCATGTGGCCGGTGAATACGGTGGTGTCCATGGGGAATTTCTCGGGCCGCAAATGGGTATTGAAAAAGTGGATGGTAAAAATAAATCCGGTGGCCAGCAAGGCCTCATCGCTGTGGATGATGGTGGCGACGTTAATGAACGAGCCGGGGAGCAGGCGCGTGAAGAGAATCGGGAACCAGAGGGCAAGGCCGGTGGCTCCGATGACGGTGATCCCCCAAAATACGGCGAAATAGTCGAACTTCTCCCAGTAGGTCCAGCGACCATAGGACGGGCGCGGACCAGCGCCGACGAACCATTTCATGGTGCCAATGAACTCGCGGAAGTCCTGGCGGTTCAGCATCAGGGTGTCGGGGCCGAAGAGCATATCGCGAATGGAGCGGTGTTCCAGCCGCTTGATCCTGAGCAAGTCCCAGAGATGAACTGCGAATGCGCTGAACATCAAAATGGCCGCCGTGCGGTGAATGAAGCCGGCAGTCTGAAAGCCCCCGAGCAGATGCGACAGGCGCGAGGCCCAGCCGGTGTAAGAGAACTTCAGAGACAGTCCCGTGAGCGCCAGAGTGATAAAGCTCACGATCATGCAGGCATGCAAGGCGCGGTGCAGGGGCCGGAAGCGGACGTACTCGAGCGGGGGCCGACTGGAAGGCGGACGGCTGTACTCCCCACCAGGACGGGCCGCAATTCCGGGTTCATTCAAGGACGAGGGCATCAGTGCTTGTCTCCTGAAGAGTCTTCTCGCTCATCTTCCGAGCGGCCAGCCCGCTCGGCGGCCTCCTGAGCGCGCAACTCACGGCGCAACTCCAGGGCGCGAGGCAGCCAAAGCAGCGTATGGACACCGCCAAAGAAGAAAGTGCCAACCAACAGCGTGGTCATGCCCCAGAAGGTCCAGAACAGGAAGGGATATTTTCTCGGGTCGTGATGCGTGGCGTGGGTCAGATAGCCGGCGAAGCGACGAGTCGCGCCGGAATGGCAGCGTCCGCAGGTGGCCACGACGTTGGCGCGGCTCAGATGGGATTGCGGGTCGGTTACCTTGCGGATATCGTGGGCGCCGTGGCAGTCAAAACATTTTGCCGTGTTGGTGTAGCCGAGCCGGGAAACTTTGCCGTGGTAGGTATCGAAATAAGTCTCGGCGATGGCCGCATGACAATGCCCGCACCGGTTCATGATCTCCAGCTTGAACCGGTCCTGATCGGCGCGCTCGATGGTATGGGCGGTGTGGCAGTCGCTACACACAGGCAGAGCGTTGCCGGTGTTGGTCACTTGCGCCGAGTGCACGCTCTGCACGAACTGCTCTTCGATTCCGTGATGGCAGACGCCGCATGTGGAGGGCACGTTGCGGGCGTTGACGGTGGACTCCGGATCGGAGGCCGGCAGTTCGCGATGAGCAGTGTGACAGCTGGTGCACGTGGCGGTCACGGTGAGCCCGCTCTTCAACAGCCCCTTCCCGTGGATGCTCTCCGAATAGTGGCTGATGATGTCGTGCTGCGGGCCTTTGTAACGCACCGCCGCTTTCTCTCCCTCGCGGTGACAGCCTCCGCAAAGGGTGGGCACATTGGTGGGGAAGCTGGCTGACTTGGGATCGGCTTTGCCGAGCACGTGGTGCGTGCCGTGGCAATCGCTGCAGGTTGGCGCGTTGCGATCGGACCTGGCGAACAACTGCCCGTGCACGCTGTGCTGGTACTGCTGGCCCTGATCGGCGTGGCAGGAAGTGCAATCTACTTTTTTGGAAATGGTTTCACAGGGGCGGAGGTGAGAAGCATTGACTTGGGAATGGCATTGGCTGCAGGCGATCTTGGCGTGCCTGGATCCGGCGAGCTCGGTGGCATGTACCGCCATCAGCCGGCCGTCAAAAGATTTCAGTTTCTCGTCGCTGTGGCAGCGCAGGCAGTCGGCGTCGGCCATGCCCTGGGCGTAGTAAACCTTTCTGATCTTGTGCGGCTGGTGGCAATCCACGCAGGCGGGAAGAACATTGGCTTCCTTCTCCCAGAGTTCGCCACGGATGATCTTGCGATGAACAACCTCAATCTGGGAGTGGCATCTGGTGCAGGTGGCCGCAATATTCTTGCGCGCAATTGAGGACTTGGGATCGGTGTGGGGAAGGATATTGTGCGCGGTGTGACAGGTGGCGCAGTTCGGGGCAACGGTCAGTCCCTTCTTCAGCAGGCCTTCGCCATGAATGCTCTCGGAATAGTTGGTGATGATGTCGTGCTGAGGGATGTTGCGAGTCAACTGCACAGGCGTGCCTTCCTGATGGCACTTGCCGCAAAGGAACGGGACTTTCAGCGGGGATACCGGCGAGCGCGCGTCTTTCACCGGAACAATGTCATGGTTGCCGTGGCAGCTCACGCAGCGCGGCGCAAGCGGGTCGCCGCGGGCCAGCGCTCTGCCGTGGAGCGAGTGCTCGTGCTGGGTCTGCTCCTGGCTGTGGCAGGTTCCGCAAACAACCTTGCCCGGCGGGGGATGAGGAATATCTTTGCCTTCCAGGTCAGCATGGCATCCGGTACAGGAAACAGCCGCGTGAACGGAATTGGCGAAACGCTTGCCGTCGACAAAGATGGAGACGGTCTGGTTTCCATGCTTGGTCGTCATGGTCTTCTCGCCGTGGCAGGCCAGGCAGGTGTCACTTGTATCATCGGCTGACGCACGTGCGGCGTGGGCTAAGGACGGAAAGACAATCGCGACAAACAGCGCCGTTATCCAGCCCAGAGAGCGCCGGCTTGTCGCATGGGCAATCACGACGACGTCTCATCGGCGGGCGCTTTGCGCGGCGACTTCCCGGTAAACCAGGACGGGTCCATGGGATAGACTTCAGGATCAAAGATGACGAAATAGAAGTGCCAGACCAGAATGGCGAGCGTGGCCAGCACAGCTTCGTAGAAATGAATTGAGGTGGCCAAGTCGATGAATACCTTCGGCAGCCATCTCAGCGTCAGGTTATTGAACCAGAGCATCAGGCCAGTACCCACCATCACGATCGTGCCCCAGACCAGCGCCCAGTATTCCGCCTTCTCTACATAACTGTGAGAGGAGCGCCCGGGAAACGCTTTGACCAGACCAACGTTGTAGAGAAAATTCTGTATGGCTTCGGTGGCATCGTGGACCCTGGGCCACATCACGCGCCAGTGTTCCCGCAGGCGAGGACTGAAAATCAGGGAAAAGATATGCGCCAGCGCCGCCGCCATGAAGACCACGGAGGCAGCGCGGTGAGTGATGCCGCGGGCGGATTTTGAAGACTCCCACAGCAACAATGGACGAGCCCACCACTGGTCGGGATACTTGAGAGCAAAGCCGGTCACCGCCAGGACGATGAAGGAAACCGCCAGCAGGACGTGCTGAATTCTCTCCCCTGGGAGCATGCGCAGGCTTCCGCCCCCGGCCTGAGCCAACTCGTCTTTGGGAGCATTTCCGGGAGCATTTCCGGGAGCATTTCCGTTAAAGCGCAGACGCAGGAGCTTGCGAAACCAATCACCAAAGTTGTGCAGGAACATCAAGCCTATGGTCAGAGGGATGACCAGCAGGTAGATGTAGCGAACCCAGCGAACCGCGGCGGCCTCGTTGCCTGCAGGGCCAAGGTGAATGCGGCCAAGGGCAAAGCGCTGGCCGGCGCCGACGTGGCATTGACCGCAAGTTGCGGGAAGGTTCCTGGCGTTGATAGTTGACTTGGGGTCGGATGAAGCGCGGATATTGTGGACGCCGTGACAGCTGGCGCAATTGGCTACAGTTTCCGCGCCCGACTTGGTGGCCAGTCCATGGAATGACGCATCGAAGCTGATAATGCGATCAGCGGGAAGGCCAAATTGCTGAGCCAGGCGCACATTTCCGTGGCACTGGGCGCAGGTATCGCGAATGTGGCTGCTGTGCACGGTGGAAGCAGCGTTGCTGGGAGCCAGGATGGAGTGTTCACCGTGACAATCGATGCACACCGGAGCCTGCATCACTCCGCGACCGACGGCCTGGCCGTGGACGCTCTGCTTATACTCCTCCGCGATATCGCCATGGCAGGCACCGCAGATATCGGGAATGCTGGTACGGAACTGGGCAGTCTTGGTGCTCTCAAGCTCATGTGCTTTGCCGTGGCAGGTTGCGCAGTCCGGCGCGGCCCCATTGCCTTTGCTGACCGCCTGTCCGTGAACTCCCCGGGCGTAATCTTTGGCCACGCTGGTGTGACAGCTCGCGCATGCCGGTTTGGGAACGTCGAGGTGAGGAAAATCCTCATGCTTCAGGTGGCAGGTTTGGCAGGTGACAGAGGCGTGGGCATGTCCCTTCAGCTTATCGCCGATGTCGGTGTGACAACTTAAGCAGGCACTGCTGGCTGCTTGCGTGCCCGGGCCGGGAGAAGCTTGCGACAGCCCGCCCTGAGCGACTGCAGCCTGCACTCCCGTAAACAGCAGGGGGACTAACAGCCAGCGTTTCCTGCAAGAGAATAATGGCATCTTTCATCTCCCGGATACGGGAGTAAACGCGGCGGTTGGACTACTTCAAGCCACGAATGAACTTGACCAGATCCTTGATCTGATCGTCGGTTAATTTGCCGTCGTACTTGGGCATCTTGGCTTTGCCGTTCTTGGTGATGTCGAACATTTCCTGATCCGACTCCTTGGCAACCTCGGGGGCGTGGAAGTCCCGCACTCCAAGTTTGGGTCCAATGGGAGTGGCGCCCTTGCCATCAGCGCCATGGCAGGATTGACATTTTGCTTTGTACACATCTGCAGCGTCCTCGGCCATGACCCGGGTGGAAATGCCGGCTACAAACATGATGGCGAGAACGAGCGTTAACAAACGGGTGATTCTCATGATTCCTCCTAAAATGACTGCTTTTCGTGGGCGAACGGGTGCGACCAGCCGTCACCTGTCACCCACCGGGCAGCTGCCGGCTCTCCATCGTGTCCGGCAGGCGTCCGGCACAGGGCCAGACGCGCAGCCGGTATGTTGAGAGGGTTTCTACTTCAACGATCGGATGTACTTGACCAGGGCCTGGATCTGATCGTCGGTCAGCTTGCCGTCATACTTGGGCATCTTGTCTTTGCCATTCTTCGTGATGTCGAAGAATTCTTTGTCCGACATCTTGGCTACTTCCGGAGAATGGAAGTCTTTCGCACCCATCTTCTGGCCGGCCGGGCTGCCTTTGCCGTCAGCGCCATGGCACATCTGGCACTTCGACTTATAGAGCGCGGCAGCATCATCCTGGGCGAATGCTCCCACTGCAGTTAACCCGAGGATTGCAGCCAACATCATGCTTCGCATTAGTAGTTGTTTCATGCCTTTTTCGTCTCCTTTTTGTGTCACAGCAATAACGGCGAAAGAAACATCAAGTCTTGCATCGCGGGGCTGCAAGTCGCTGTGATCGCTGTCACAACACTGGCAGCCCCCCGGATGCAATCCAAATTGTCTGGTCGTGCCGCCCGCCTGCCGAGCGGCAAACGGAAAATGCTGCGCTACATGCTATAACGCAAAGACAGGGTAAAAGTGTTGCCCCGGAAATCGCGGGGCAGAGTCGGCCCCGCAACCGACTTCTCGTTGTAATCGTAGTAGTTCCATCCACCCTTGAAGGTCAGCTGTTTGGAGAACTCATATGCCAGCGAACCTGTGGGCAGGTGATAGTTGAAGGCCAGCGGGCCAGTCGGAGCGTTGGGATTCAGGATCAGCGTGCTCCCGTTGCTACTGGTCACGGTGTAGCCCACGGCCGCGGTCAGGCGCCGTACCGGCCTCAGGAAAACCGAAGAATTGACGTTATGCGAGGTCTCGGTGTAGACGGAGAGGCCGGTGAGAAAAGGCGTCCCGCAGCTCAGAGCTCCAGGCGTGGCGGGCGTGGCCACAAAGCAGATGTTGGTCTGGGAGAAAATGTCATTGTAGTCATAGCCGAGATCCAGACCCCACTTGCCTTCCGGCGGCGCAATGGCGGTATTGAAAGCGAAACTGCGATTGTGCTGCAGGTTGCCGACGTCCGCGGTATCATTGCGGCCCTCGCGGATGTTCAGAGCTGCACCCAGGTTTACCCAGTCGTTGGCCCGGTAGCTTCCGCGCGCTTTGTACCACTGCTCGTGGCGAGGAGAAATACGCGTGTAGGTGTTGTCAGCGTAGTAATCCTCGACGTCGAAGCTCACACGCAGCCTGTCGGTGGGCCGAGCCGCAAAACCGAAAATCGCGGAAAAGGCATTGATGGGAACAAATACCGCGTCGGGGGTCGTCACAGTCAACGTGCATCCGGCAGCGGTAGCGCATCCGCGTGCTACGGCTTGCGTGGGCAATATGGCTTGCACCTGAATATCCGTGGTGTTGTGGGTAATCTCGCGGTTCTCGTAGCGGAATCCGAGGTGAGCGCTGAACCGCTTGGTGAAGTCATATTCCAGTTCAGAGGTATTGATCTTCTGGTCCTGGCGGAGAAAGTCGAAGAAGTTCTCCTGAATGAGGTCCGGCCCGGAACTGGCCAAATGCTGCGGGCAGGTGGCAGCCGTGAATGGCGGCGGGCAAGTCGCCGGACTGAATACGTTTGGATTCGACAGCAGCGTGGCACCGAATAACGTGCCGGTAAGCAAGCTGAATGTGCCGGGAAGCCGGAAGTTGTCATAGCGGAAGGCATCCACAAAACGGAGCCTGTCCGTGATTCGGAAGGTAATGCCAAAGTCGGCATTCAGAGAGAGCCGCCTGGTGTCGGAGACTCCGGCTTCGGCCTGGGCCCGCGCGCGGGTCCTGGTCTCCAACCCGGTAAAGACCTGGGCGAATCCAGGAAGATCGCTTTCGCCGCCGGCGTAGCTGAGCCGGCCGGACATGTCGGCACGACGGAAGTAGTTGCTCTGGAAGCTGAACTGTTCGGTCGGGAAGTCGGTGCGCACGCGGTCGTTAGGCCGGCTAAGACCGAAAAAGCCATTGCAGGCAGGATTTACGAATCCGGTGCCTAATACTGGCGTGGCGCAGGGCTGCCCGGCTGGCGTGTTGAAAGAGACGCCGAGGTTCACGGGAATGCCGCCGGCCAGAGCGAAACTGGGCAGACCGAATCCGCTGAGTTGCGCGGTGGTGTCGCCCTTGAAGTAGGTGTAGAACTGGTCGTAGTTGATGCTGGTGCGGGGAATGAAGCGGAGGGAGACCCCAATGTTGTAATTGTCCGTTGTGTTCAGCGTGGGCTGATCAAGCAACGCTTCGGTGCCCTGATGGAAGCTGGAAAACTGCGAGCCTTCATTCACCACCCTGGACCAGCCCATGCGAATCCGGATAGGACTCACCGGGAAAAGGCTGAGATTCACGTCGCTCATTCTGCGGGTAAGCAGCGTCAAATGCGGCGAATCGTTGATCTGCACCGCGGGGTTGGAGGTCGCGGGATTGAGCGGGTTAGCCAGCAGATCGTTGTCGAATATGTTCTGATCGCGGCGGAAGCTGGCATTGAGATTGTAGAGCTTCCCTTTTTGCACGTTCAAACGGCTCATGTCGTTGGGATCGCCGCCGTATCCAAAATTGCTCAGGGCGAGATCGTCAAAGAGCAGCCCGTCATGTTTGGGGGAATGGATCTCCAGCGTGTATTCGAGCAGGCGAGGCCCGGTCCCCATGTTGACCAGCGTGTCCCACATTCCCGTGCTGCCGCTAAAGTCAGAGATGCGGCCACCGAACTCGACCGACTGCTTGATGTCATAAACGCCGGTGGTCTCTCCGCGGTTGGTCTGCGTCTGATCCCATGTGACCATCAGATCGCTCGATTTGCGGGCTGAATCCACCATCACGCCGGCAGAGGCGGGTTGGCTCTCGCTCGATTTGCTGTCTTTGCTGTCTTTCTTGTCTCCCGCACCGGAGTTTTGCGCAAGCAGCTGCACGGCCAACAGGCCCATTCCCAGCAAGAGGAGGCCGGGCCTGAACCCAAATCGGAGCACAAAAACTCTTTTGTTGTCAGACATGTCTCATCCACCTCCGTTACGGTTGGAACAAGAAACGATTGGTATTCGATCCGTGAACTGCCGTGTGGCAGAGCGTGCAAGCCTGATACTTCTGCGCCTGGTTATGGAATGAAGGGATCGCCGGCGCGGCCGAATCCACGGTAAAGGTGTGGCATTCCAGGCAGAGCAGGTTGACCTGGCTTCGCCGCAGCAGACGCGGGTTCGATGAGCCATGCGGCTGGTGGCAAGCCACGCAGCCTTCCGTCTTCACCGGTCCATGCTCGAAAGCGAATGGCCCGGCCTTATCGGTATGGCAGCTGAAGCACAACACGTCCTGGGCAGCGGTGGCACGCAACTGATGGGTAAGAAAACCACCATGCGGGTTGTGACAGTTGGTGCAGCTGATCAGCCCTTCATTCACGCGATGGTGGAAGGGCTTGGAGAAATCGGGCTTAACTTCGAGATGGCAGGTGTAGCAGAGCTGGGGCTGCGCCGCCCGCAACAGCTTGCGGTCGACTTTGGCGTGATGAATGGAATGGCAGTCGACACAGCCAACGTTGTTCTTCAAATGCTCGGAACGCAGGAAGTTGGCGTGTTCCTCACCGAACTGGTGGCAGCTCAGGCAGCGCTTGGATGACTCTTCACTGGACAGTTTGGGAAAGCGAATGATCTTGTCGGGATCAGCCGATTCGGCGTGCGCTTTTCCAGGGCCGTGACAGGCTTCGCACCCTTGCCACTCCGGCCCCTCATGTTTGGCGAGAGTGGTCTTCCAGTGGGGGCCCTTGTCGTAACTGGCGGCGACTTCCTCGTGGCAGGTCTTGCAGGTATCGGCTCCCACGTACTGCGAGGGATCGACGTGCTCCGCCTCTTTGTAGTTGGCAGCACCCTTTTTCTGATCACTGCTCTGCGGCTGGCTGCCGCCGGCGGCTTTGCGATTGGGCTCAGATGAAGCGGCCGAAATCATCGCCAGTAGAAAAACGGACATCCACAACATAATCCTGGTTTTTTTCAGCATGGGCAGGACCTCGCTCTCGCGTGGGTTGAAAACTGGTTATCGGCAGATGGGAGAATATTATGACTACTCACTGGTCACGCCGCCAAAATTTATTCTTAACCTTCTCGTTAGCAATCGTTAATTAACGGTTCAGTAAAAGTATCGTCCGGAAAAATACCAATTATTCTGTAAGAGTTATCCGGCGAGTGCAGTGACCGTCATCACACCTGAGGAAAAGGGCGGAGGACCGGAGCTCTCGATTCGGTTTGGATCCGATTTGCGGGCGGAAGCGGGGTTGCGGTTACCGCCTCCGCCCGCGAGCACTGCATCGGGCGAAAAATATCAGGAACGCGAGTTAGTGTCCGCCGGTCGCGTGGTGCGTCAGCACAGGACACTGGGCGTCGCACAGAATGCGATAGGCCGCGGTCGCGTGGAAATGGGTAGCGATATCGGTCGCACAGCGCACGCCGAGACCGATGAGATCAGCCTGAGTCTGCCGGGCGCAAGCGAGAATGCACTCCACGGCGTCGCCGGATTCGATCACAAACTCGGCTTTGCACCGGGGGCTGATTTCGTTTCCCAGAGCCTGCTGCATGCGCCGGCGGAGCGAGTCGGCTTGCTTCGCGGCGCCGGGAGTTCGGGCGGCCTGCAACGACATCACATGGAGAACGGTCAGTCGGGACCGATACTCATTGGCGAGAGACGCCAGGTAAGGAAAGACGGCCAGTGAGTCCTGGGAAAAGTCAGTCGGAAACAGGATGCTGGAGATGCTTTTGGAAGCAGAGTAATCATGCAACGCCGACGGGCCGACGGAAAGCACAGGGCAGCTCAGCCGGCGAACCATGTCCTCGGTCACCGATCCCAGCACCCGGTGCTGGAGACCAGTGCGCCCATGAGTGGAAGCCACGGCCAGGTCTACGTTGTCCTGGCGCACGATCCGTTCCAGTTCGTCGATTGTGGAACCGGAGCGAACCAGCAATTCAGATTTGATTCCGTGCAGCAAATCGGAGTGGAGGAGGACTTCCAGTTCCTTGCGGGCCTCCAATTCCTTGCGGCGGTCGAGCACGGCGATGACTTCCGGAGGAACCAGGGGATAAGGCGCGGGAGAAGCGATGTGGGCAAGCAGGACGTGGGATCCATAGTGGCGAGCGATAGCCGCCACCAGGGGCAAGGCGGCGCGGGAGGCTGGGCTGAAATCCGTGGCGAACAGGATTCGCTTCAGCCCAATGCCGGGGAGTACAGGAACAATTGCAGCCATACATCACCTTCCCATCGTCAGCGCGACTTCGGAGAGAGATCTTTCTTCAACCGACCCGGCGACCCTCCGATCGCGCACGGTCAAAACCGGGCAGCGTGCTGCGGCGATCACCTGGCTGGCGGTGGACCACGGGAAATGCGCCGCGTTGCGCACGTCGCGAGGATGATGAGCTCCGAGCACAATCAGATCGGCGTCTAACGTTGCAGCGACCCGCAGAATCTGGTCCGGCGGGTCACCGTTCTCCACGAGAAAGACCGGCCTAGGGAACAAAGAGTTTAGCTGCGGAGCCGCCGAACCAAGCTGATCTTTGATCCTCTGGCGAATCCAGGGCTGGTTTGCGGGATTTGCGTCCCCGACCACCAGTACGGTCAGTTCTCCTCCCAGGTCTTCGCAGATTGCGGCAGCAAAATGGGGCGCAAGGGAAGTTGGTCTGCAGTCCGTTGCCAGAAGAACCTTCTGGCCGCGGAAACCAGAGGCCGGCTTTTTGACATGCTCTCCGACGGTAAGGACCGGGCAGGAGGTATCGCGGAACACCTCTTCGGCCACCGATCCGAACAGCATCTTTTGTACTCCGGTGCGGCCGTGTGTTCCCACAATCAGGAGATCGATTTCATTGCGCAGGGCAACGTCCTCAATGATCTCCCATACCTTGTTGCCGCGGAGCGGAACTTCATGAGGCAGGCCGCGAAGCAAGCCGCGCAACAGACCGGAGCCGACGTTGCCGCCCGGTTCGAGCGGATTGAAGGTCTCGGCGAAAGCCTCCGGACACAAGAGCTGATAGTCGCCCGGCGCGCTGACGTGGATGGTATGCACATGCGAGTGTTGATCGCGGGAGAAGGCGCGCGCGTAGAGCAGGGCTTTTTCGGAGGCAGCCGAGAGATCCGTGGCCAGTAGGATATTTTTGAACGAAACCGACGACGCCGCTTCGACGAGTTCCATGATCATTTCTCCTCTGCTCATAGTCATGCAGACGCATCAGCGGAGTATGTGACCGCAATCACGGGCGAAACACGTCAGCCGGTCATGAACGACCGGAACCAGAGGCGCCAGGAGCCCGCTCGAGGATCACGGCATAGAAGGTCAGAGATGCTTGCTGGATCTCCGACCCGGCCGTACTTTGAAAGCGCGCGCATTTTTTCTGAGCAAATGGTCGGCGACGGCGAGATCGGCGCTGAGCACCTTGACCACGGCAATGTACATTTCCGGATGGCGATCGAGCACGCATTTAAAAGCTTCACGAGGTACACGCCTAATCTTGCAATTCTCAAGACAGGTCACGGTGGTTTGGGGGATTTCACCGGAGAGGACGGAGTGCAGGCCGAAGACGCGGCCGGGGCCCATGATGCCTAACGAGGTGGTTTTTCCGTTCGCCTGAACACAGGTCTCGGCGCTTCCCGAATTGAGGATGATCAAGTGGCTGGGGGCAATCCCGGCTTCTACAAGCCGCGTACCGCGGGGCACGGTCGCCACGGTTTCGCACTCGGCCAGTTCTGCTCGAACTTCGTCGCTAACGCCGGCGTGCAGGTCGTTAATGGCATCTATGGAGGTCATCGGTCGCCTTCCTATGGTTCGATAAATATGAAGACTTTATACGGCGCGCCGACTCCCCCGTATGTGACCGCTGTCAACAAAGCGCGTGATCTAGGTGGTCACCAGCCGTTCCAGAGCATGCTTGTCAAGAATGAACCATGTAGCACCTTTAATCTTGAGCCATCCCTTGCGTTTGAAATCGCTGAGCACGCGCGAAACAGTCTCGCGGGATGTACCGGCGAATTGAGCAATCTCTTCCTGGGTGAAGGTCACGCGAATGGCGATCTCGGAAGACTTTCTTTTCTCGGGCAGATGCAGCGGATGACCTGACCAGTTGAGCACCAGCTTGGCGATCCGTTCCGGAACCGAGTTGGAGAGACCGATGGAACGAATTTCGCTGTACGCGCATTTGCAGTTGTGGGTGAGCTGCTGCGCGACCTTCATCCCGACTTCGGGATATTCCTGCAGAAAGCGGGTAAAGTCGCTCTGGGAGATGAAATTGGCCTGCGTCGGCTCCAGCGTTTCTACGGTAGCTTCATAAGTCGCGTTGGAGACGGCGGCGGTTAGCCCAAGCACTTCGCCGGGCTCGGCAATGCGGAGAATGATGCTCTTGCCTTCGGCCGAGGTGGTAGACAGCTTGGCGCGGCCGGTGCACAGCACGTAAATTCCCCGCGCTCCCTGCCCCTCCAGGCAGAGCAGGGTCCCCTTGGGGTAAATGGATGTAGCTTTGATCGCCTGCAGCCTCATGAGAGCATCTTTGGGCAAGTCGCAGAACAGCCGATGCTCGCGGAAGGTACAGCGCATGCAATCCTCGATGATATGAAAGTTATAGGCGACGGGCATGATGGCCTCCACCGAATTGTCACCAATATTAAGGTTGTTGTCACAAGCCGGATGTGACGGGAGTCACACTTCGTGAGTGCTGTTTATGTCATTGATCCGCAAGGTGATACTCGTTAACAGCTGCAACGTGATGATGGTCACGGACAGCCCAGGGCGCCGCGTTCGAAAATTTGTGTTGGTGTCAGGAGGTTTGTTATGTCCGGCCTGAAGAACAAAAGATGGATGCTGTTCGGCAGCCTGGCCGCCGGAGCTGCGGCCTTATATTTCCTCGATCCTGACCATGGCGAGCGCCGCCGCAAAGCGATCGCGACTCGGTTAAAACACGCCGGCTCAGATATGGCGGAAGAGGCGTCAAAGTCGGCCCGCGATGTGTGGCATCGCTTCACCGGGAAAGCCCGACAACTGTGGACCGAAGCGGGCGAAGATCAACCGGACGACACGGTGCTGGCGGAACGCATTCGCTCGCGCATGGGAAGAATCGTTTCCCGCCCGCACGATGTCCACGTGCTCGCCGATCACGGCGCGGTCACTTTCTGGGGAACCATCGCGCCAGCGGAGATGCGCGCGCTGCTGCACGCCGCCAAGAGCACGCGAGGCGTCAGGGAAATCTGGAACCACCTGGAATTTGACGAGCAGACGAGGGCGACTCATGCAATCGATTCGCTGGCCCACGCCAAAAAGACCACGCTACTCAACTGGAGTCCCTCCAAGCGGGCGCTGGTGGGAACCGCAGGAGCCGCAGCCGCGCTCTACGGGCTCAGGCGCCGCGACGCCTTCGGATACTGCCTCACGGCGCTGGGAGCGGGCCTGGCAGTTTCCAGCACCATGAAGAAGAACGTGCGTTCCCTGCTGGCGCTGTCGCCGGACTGTCCGGGCTTCGAGCTGCAGGAGACCATTCGCGTCAACGCGCCGATCTCCGAGATTTACGACTTCTGGCTCAATCCGGCGAACTATCCCAAAGTGTTCGCCCACATCGATGGGGTTGAACCGGTGGGCGAGAACCGCTTCCGCTGGAGCGTAACCGGCCCGGCGGGAATTCCGATTCGCTGGGAAGGCACGATCACACGCGCGGTTCCCAACACGCTGGTGGAGTGGAAGAGCCTGCCCGGAGCCACGGTGGGAAATTTTGGAACCGTTCGTTTCGATCCCATCTACGACGCCAGCACGCGCGTGAATGTGCGAATGTTCTACCATCCGCCGGCGGGGATTCTGGGACGCTTTCTGGCGGAGATGTTCGGGACCGATCCCAGGAAAGTTCTGCGCGACGATCTCCGGCGCATGAAGATGCTGTTCGAGGCAGACGAAAATCTGCTGAAGCAACTGAACACCAACGAGACCGACCAGCTTCTGAAGACCGCCGGATGTTGACGGGAAGCTCCAAGGCTTCCCAGTAAAACGAGGAGACCGAGAGGACGTGCAGGGCCTCCGCATGTCCTCTCACCCTCGGACGCGAAGAGCCACGCCGGCCGCGAAGTCCCGAACGTTGATCCCGTACCCCAACATTGACGTGACGGTAGTCACATCCCGGGAAGAGCGAAAGCAAAATAATTGACGCATGGAGACTTTGACACCAAGCCTGTCGCTCCCACATTGGCGGATGCGCTGACGGCCTGATTCTCCGCGATGGGCTGCCGATGCAAGAAGGAGGTTCCTATGCAAGCCCTGCAAACCGCGACCAAAATTTCTTTCAAGAACGTTCTTTTTCTTACCGACTTCAGCGAGTCGTGCGAGAGCGCTCTAGCCTACGCGATGGGGTTCGCCAAGCACTATCATGCGCAGCTCTTCCCCGCTCACGCCTGCAGTCCTATCGTCCTGAATGAGTCCACTACCGCCAACGCCTTTGAGCAGATCGTGGAAAACAGCCGCCGACAGCTGTCTCAGCTGGCCAAAGACCACAAGTTTTCGGGGCCACCGCTGTTCTCCGAGGCCGACGTGCAAATCGCATTTCCCAAATGGATAGAAGAGCACGGCATTGACCTGGTGGTAGCGGGAACGCATGGCTATCGCGGCCTGCAACGCTTCCTGATGGGCTCGACGGCGGAGTTCATTTTCCGCAACTCGACTTGCCCGGTACTCACCGTGGGACCGCACGTGGCTATCCGTCCCTACAACGGGTTCAAGGCCGATTCCATCCTCTTCCCCACCGACCTGGGACCGCACTCCGAAGCAGCGGTGACTTACGCGCTGTCCTTCGCCCGCGAGAACCATGCCAAGCTGACCCTGATGCACGTGGTCTCGCTGGATGAGGCTTTCCAGCATGACCGGTCACAGCTCATCGCCAACGCACGGCGGGCCCTGGAAGGATTGCTACCGCACGATGCCGAGGAATGGTGCTCGCCGGAGATCGTAGTTGAGGTGGGCGATCCCGCTCTCGAGGTCGCCGACTTCGCCGACAAGGAGCGGCCCGACCTGATCGTGCTGGGCCTGCCTCCCAACAAGGAGTTCAGCGCTCATTTCCGTACTGGCGTGACCTACAAGGTCATAAGCTCTGCTCCCTGCCCGGTGCTGACTGTGCGGGATCTGGGCAAGTAGTTGACCCTCCATGGGAAAGCGGCTGGAGCCAGGCTCCAGCCGCTTTTTTGTACCCGTGGAAGTTGCTATTGCAGAGCAGCTCTAGTCTCGGCGGGCGCCGCCTTCAATTGATAGACGAGCTGGTCTTCGGTCAGGACAAGGATTGCGGCGCCATCGCTTGAAAACTCGGCGTGCAGGGCGCGCCGGGGGAAGGTAAAGTGGGCAATCGCCTGCACGCTGGAGAGATCGTAGAGCGTCACTTCGCCCGGACTCTCCTCCACCAGGGCCTTGTCGCCGGCGCGGGAGAGCGCCAGCGTGGGTCCAAAGACTCTGCCCCGCTGTTCGCCTGATTTCAGGGAGTAGATCAGCGTGCGGTCGTCGGAGTCCACCAGCAGCGCCGTATCGCCGGCGACGGTAGCTTCGCGCAGGCGGAAGGACCGGCTGCCGGTATCAATCAGCAATGACCCGGTAGGATTGCCGCTCGTGGCGTCGATTACCGAGAGCAAGTAGGCGTCACGCTTGCCGTTCCTGGCGGGAATTGCCTTCAGCCGGGCCTTAAGCACAGGATCGCTGAGGTCGGATTCCTCCACGCTGGAAAGCATAGCCAGGGTTCCGGAAGGTTTGGAGAAGAAGATCCTGGGATCGCGCTTCAACGGGCGTTCCCAGAGTTTCTTGTTGTTGTGAACGTCATAGGCTTCCATGTGCAGCGTACCCCTTGACGATCCGCTGGTTGAATAACCGATCTTCACCAGCAGCGGCCCCATTTGCAATAAACGGGAAGTGGCGGAGAGAGCAGCTTCCGGGCCGGGCGGATCGCCCGCGTTCGGGGCTTCCAGGCTATACAGAGTCTGCGCAGTCTTTTTGCCGAAATCGAAAGAGCTTACGCGCGGCGGATCTTTCGGAGAGCGGGGGAGCTTGGCGAGGAGATCGTCGTTGTCAAAAAAGCCTCCTTCAAAGCCGACAATAAAAGTCAGGCGCTGGCCGCTTTCCGTCTCCCAAACTGCTCCACGGTTGCGCTCGGAGACGGCCAGCAATTTCCCGTTGGGGGAAAACTCAGTCACGCGCGAGCCGTGCAGCGGGCCGTTGGGCAGGCGGGTCTGGTCGAGATTTTTCGTTTCGCCGAAGCGGGCCAGGGCGATGGCGCCTCCGGCGGTCTCGGCAGCGAACATCTGCCCGTAGATTCCGACACCAGAACTTTGATAGGCAATGGTGATCTGCTTCTTCTGCAGCTCGATCAGCCCGGCGGGAACATTTCCGGCATGCAGCAGGAGAAGGTAGTCGCCCTGCGGCGGAGCGGCCAGCTCTCCGCGAGCCTGCACGTCAAAGCGATCGATCACGTCGCCGGAGGGGAAGCGAAGCCGGTTGAGCCGCGGCTTGCCACCGTCGGAATCGAAGCCATCGATCTCGTCCGGCCCCTTGAAGACAAAGTGACTGCCCATCACGCTCTTGATGCGCCCCGGCAAGCTGACTTCTTTCCCGGCAGTCAGGTCGTAGGCGAAGGCTGCGCCCTTGTAACCGGTGGCGAAATAGCGAGCGTCGGGCGAAAAATGCATGCCGAAGGCAGCGAAGCTTCGGGAGTCGAGGTCGCCGAGGATCTCCATCAGCAGCTCGAAGTAGCCGAACTGGCAATTCAGCTGGTGTGTGAGCAGGGTCTGGTTGGTGGCCACATCGATCAACTGCAGTTCGAAGGTCAGATTCACCGACGGCGCGAAGACGGTTGAGTCGGTGACCAGAGCGCGGAAGTCGACAGGTGCGCCCAGACAGGCCATGACCGTGCCTGTGGGAGAGAGCGCTAGCTGGCGGCAATCGCCGGGGATGGTGAGCTGATGAACCAACGACCGGCGCTGCCCGGCGATGTCCCATTTTTCCACCCGCAGCTCGGTGTCGGAGAAGACGATGGCCGCCGAGTCGGGGGTGAACTGTGCCGGCGAGGCGTCTGGGGCATCGATGCGGAAAAGATTGGTCAGCGGCTCGCGCGCCAACACGTAGATGCTGCCCGGATCCTGGGCGAGAAGATATTTGCCGTCGGGGCTGAACTGAACCAAGTTGAGATCGCCGCGCAATGGCGGGTTCAGCGGCGTCTTCCTGATCAGCCCGGGAAGCTCTTCTTTGGCTACGGCAAAACTGGAGGCAGCCACGCTTTGCTGCCATTGCAGGAAATGCGGTGCAGGATCACCGGCCAGTGGAGTGATGCACTCCCCGGGCATAGGCGAGGCGTTGCGCACCAGCTCGCGCAGTCTTCTTGATTCCGGGCTGGTGCCGCCGAAGAGATCGCTGAGGAAGTTGCCCTTGTTGCCTTTGGTCTGTGCCAGGCGGTCAAAGAAATCGGCGAAGCGCGCGGGCTGGTAGCCGGCGCGAGTCATGGCGTAGAGAGCGATGCGATCGGCCATGAGCTGCTCTTGCTGCTCGCGCTTTTCGTCGAACTTCAACGATTTGGTGGCGGCGCTATCCAGCAGCCGATTCCATTTCTCCAGAATGTCTTTGCGGTCGCCCACTTCGTTCACACCCAGGACTTTCTGGAATTCCCGGGTCATATCGATGGTGCTTTGCCGGGTAATGATGTGGCCGATCTCATGGGCCAGCAGCCCGGCCAGTTCGTCCTCGTTCTGGGCCAGGGCGATGATGCGGCGCGAAAGGTAGATATGCCCGCCGGCCAAGCCAAAGGAGTTGTTGTCGGGAAGATTGATGATGGTAAAGGTGTAGTGAATTTTTGTCGGCGGAAGCTGGGCCAGCAGGCGGTCGCCAATCTTCTGCAGGTAATCGCGGTCAGGATCGTTGAAAATGTGGAAGCTCTTGCGGATCTTGGGATCCAGTATCTCGCCCAGCCATTCTTCCTGCTGCTCATTGAAGATATTGCGATCATTCACGATACGAGAGAAGGAAGGCATGGCGCAGGCGCCCGCGGACGCCGCGCTGGAAGCTTGCGACTGGGCTGAAATGGAAACCAGGGTAGCTAGCGGCAGAAACAGCAAGAACGTTCTGGGGAAGGGCATAGGGTTTCATTGAGCAATTTCGAGCGAAGTGTATCGAATGAGTAAGGCCAAGTCTATACGTGCTTTCCAGACGGATGCGCCAAGTCTAGCGCCTCCGGGCGTTCTGCAAACGTAAGATCCTGAGGGTCTGGAGGCGCCAGATGAGGGTCCAAGTAAGCCTTGGCTTTGCTCTTGCGGCGGGAGCATTTTTCAGCATGTCACTGATGGGGGCAGCTACCGGTCGGGAACAGAAGCCAGACGAAACCCAAGCCGCAAAGTCATGCGAGCTGAGTGAAGAGGACTATTCCGTGTTCACGGCGGTCTTGGAGGCCCTAGGTAAGCCGGAACATCCCGAAGAGGAGTGGAAGAATAAAGAGATCCTGGTGATGGATGCTACGGGCCCTGGTCGCGTGGAGCCGGGGCAATGGAATGGCTGGGGCTTTCGCTCCGGTTCCAGCGCCGGGCCTTCGGCGGAGACCCGCGCAGATTTCCAGGACAAAGACAAAGACGAGTGTCGCCTGAAGGCAGGGTGGGGCAATCCCGGTTTGTACAAGCCGTTTGCGAAGGAAGAGTTTGCCCAGCTCTTTCAAGAGAAACGCACCGGCCAGCATGATGGGTGGAAGGAGTTTTACGAGAAGCATCCCAAAGCCGGCGGATTCTGGACCTTTTCCCGGCCCGGCTACTCAAAAGGCAAAGACGAGGCCCTGGTGTACATGGCGCGCAACTGCGGCTGGCTGTGCGGAACCGGTCATCTCTATCTCCTAACGAAAGAAGATGGGCAGTGGAAGGTCAAGAACCGGCTGTTCTTGTGGATTTCGTGAATCGCGGATCTTGACGATGGATCGGGTGTCGCGCCGGTGGCGCTCGATCTCTGCGATAAGTGTGCCGTTGGCGCTTAGGTGATCGGAAGCGTCGTTCCTTGAGACGCTCGCGTGATTCTGTACCCCTCCTTTCGGGGCCCTCTTTTTTTATCGTAAAAAACTTCTTGACAGTCGCAGGGGTGTTAGTATTTAATTTACGTAACGATATCATTGTAATTATGTATATGAGAAAACGCATATACAAATCTGGATTGACCTGGATTGAAGTGGATTGGAATGGATTGAAACCGGGGGGGAGGGGGGGCTTATGGGGTGATCCGGCAATCGGGTGAGCGGAAAGGCTGAGGAATCAGAGGGATGGGGAAACGCAGGCACATCTGGCAAGGCAAGATCAGTGGTCATTTGAGACCGACTTGGGACGTGAAAAGACGAATTTGAACAAAGAGACAAGAAAGGACAGGAACATGGAAGATCCAAAAGACAGCAACGCGGGCAACGAGGGGCGGGTGATGTTCAATCCGGAGCCGAAGCTCTCCGCGGTCCCGGAGAAAGACTGGAAGCATACAGCGGAGTTCAACGGCTGGTGGTATGCCGAGGCCGACGTGGAAGAAGCCCGGCGCAGGTTTGAGGTGGGGCAGGCGGAGTATCGCAAGCGCCTGCGCAAAGACTGGGCGGAGTCGCCCTGGGGCAAGTTGTGCCTGGAACTCTACGAGAAATTCATGGCCTACAAGAAGTTTCTCGAGGAGCATCCCTACGTCGCCGGCGCCCGCCACGGCCAGGAGGTGGAGTATCCCGAGCACCGGCTCTTCTCCGAAACCCTGGTGCAGGTAAGCGCGTATACAAAGTCGCGCGAGGAAAAAGACCGCAAGAACCTGGAGAGGGCGCACCTGGCGGCGCGCTGCCAGCACACGCATCTCGACGGCCGGCGCTGCGGGGCGGCGCGCGTTCGCGGCCAAAAACTCTGCCGCATGCACCTGCACCTGGAAGAGATGCAGGCCATGAAGGTCGACCTGGGATCCATGGAAGACCCGGACAGCATCCAGCTGGCCATCATGAAGCTGCAGCGGGCGCTGCTGGATGGCACGCTGGAGGCAGGCCAGGTGCGGGGACTCTCCTACCTGGTGCAACTGGCAGCCTGGAACGTGACCAGGACGAGCGCGGGAAGGCCGCCGGCATCGCCGTAACCTTGGCTCGGCATCAACTTTCTGAGCGGCGTTTCTGCGTAGATCTGCGGCCAGGGGTTTCGCTTTTCGCGCCGTTCAAGGGAGAAGCCCGATGCCGGCGGTGACGGCGGCGACTGCATCGCCGGCAATTCCATGTGAGAAAGCTCACATCGTTTTTCCTGATCGAATGTCATGCTTAAGCACAATCGCCGCCGCCGGGGAGGAGTAACCTAATTCAATCATGACTGCCCAACCTCTTTCCGCGACGCAGCATGTCAGCGAGTCCACGGGGCCGATGCGGCCGCAGCGCCCTCTGGATCCCATTTTCAATCCGCGCTCGGTGGCGCTGATCGGGGCCACGGAGAAGCCGGCCAGCGTGGGACGGACCATCCTGCGCAACCTGCTGGCGCAGCCTTCCGGGGCGACCATTTTTCCCATCAATCCCAACCGGCCCAACGTGCTGGGCATTCGCTGCTACCCGACGGTCGCCGCCATCGGCGAACCGGTGGACCTGGCGATTGTGGTCACACCCGCGCACACGGTGGCCGGGGTTCTGCGCGAGTGCGTGAAAGCAGGCGTGGGCGGCGCGGTGGTGATTTCGGCGGGATTCGCCGAACTGGGCGCGGAGGGCCGCGAGCGCGAGCACGAGATCAAGCAGGTGCTGGGCTCCAGCAACCTGCGCCTGATCGGCCCGAACTGCCTGGGCATCATGAATCCGCGCACCGGGCTGAACGCCACCTTCGCGCAGACCAACGCTTTGCCGGGGAACATAGCTTTCCTGAGCCAGAGCGGCGCGCTGTGCACGGCGATTCTCGACTGGAGCCGGCGCGAGAACGTGGGCTTCAGCGGCTTCGTCTCCGTGGGCTCCATGCTCGACGTGGACTGGGGCGACCTGATCTACCACTACGGCGACGATGCCTACACCACCAGCATCCTGATCTACATGGAGTCGGTGGGCGACGCGCGCGGCTTTCTCTCCGCGGCCCGCGAGGTGGCGCTGCGCAAGCCCATCATCGTGATCAAGCCGGGGCAGACGGAAGCGGCGCGCAAGGCCGCATCTTCGCATACCGGAGCCGTCACCGGCGCCGACGAAACTTTCGAGGCCGCCTTCCGCCGCTGCGGCATTCTGCGCGTGGCCACCATCGGCGAGCTGTTTGACATGGCCGAGGTGCTGGGCAAGCAGCCCCGGCCCAAAGGTCCGCGGCTGGCGATCGTAACCAACGCCGGAGGCGCAGGTGTGCTGGCCACCGACGCGCTGCTGGCCAACGGCGGGCAGCTGGCAAAAATCACGGCTGAAACCACCGAGGCGCTGAACAAGTTACTACCCGCGGCCTGGAGCCACGACAATCCAGTGGATACGCTGGGCGACGTGGATCCGGAAACCTACGTCAAGGCGCTGGAGATTACGGCTGCCGATCCCGAGTGCGACGCTGTCCTCTCCATCCTGGCGCCGCAGGGCATGACCGAGCCGGAAAGGTCGGCCACGCTGCTGAGCAAGATTGCGGAGTCCATCCACAAGCCGATTCTGGCCAGTTGGATGGGAGGCAGCCGCATGCAGCTCGCGTCCAACGTGCTCAACGACGCCCGCGTTTCCACCTTTGAATACCCGGATGACGCGGCGCGCAGCTTCGCCTACATGTGGCGCTACAGCCTGAACCTGCGCGCGCTTTACGAAGCCCCCATGTTCGCCGGCGATCTTCCCGAGGATGGCCCGAAGCAGGTGGGCAAGATCATTGCCCCGGCGGTAAGCGCGGGGCGCACAGTGCTCACGGAGCACGAATCCAAGCAGGTGCTGGCGGTGTACAGGCTGCCGGTCACGGCGTCTATCGTGGCGCTGACGGCAGAGGAGGCAGTCGCGGCGGCGGGGAGCATCGGCTATCCCGTGGTGCTGAAGATTCATTCCGAAACCATCACCCACAAGTCGGACCGCGGAGGCGTGCGCCTGGACCTGCGGGACGCGGCTTCAGTCGGCTCAGCCTTCGCCGACATGCAGCGGGCTTTCGCGGCGGAGGGCGCGTTTCAGGGCGTCAGCGTGCAGCCCATGATCAAGAAGTCCGGCTATGAACTGATTGTGGGCAGCACCACCGATCCCCAGTTCGGTCCGGTGATGATCTTTGGCCTGGGCGGCGAAACCGTGGAAGTCATGCGCGACCTGGCCCACGCCCTGCCCCCGCTTACCACCACGCTGGCCCGCCGGGTAATGGAAAACACGCGAATCTGGCATGCTCTGAAAGGCTTCCGCGGCCATCCGCCGGTGGACCTGGAGAAACTGGAGGAGCTGCTGGTGCGCTTCAGCGAGCTGGTGGTGGAGAATCCGCGCATTTCCGAAATCGAGATCAATCCGCTGCTGGCTTCGCCGGAGGGACTGTTCGCGCTGGATGCGCGCGTGATCCTGCATCCGGCGAGCGTGAAAGATGCCGATCTTCCCCGCCCCGCGATCCGTCCCTATCCCAGCCAGTACGTCTCCACCTGGAGCCGCGAGGGCCAGGAGTTCACGGTTCGCCCCATCCGACCGGACGACGAATCTCTCATGGTCGATTTTCACAACCAGCTTTCCGAGACCAGCGTGTACATGCGCTTCTTCCTGCCCCTGCGGCTCGACGTGCGCGTGACCCATGAGCGGCTTTTCACCAAGTGTTTTATCGACTACGACCGCGAGATCGCGCTGGTGGCCGAATACACTGACGAAACGGGGGCGCGCCGCCTGGCGGGCATAGCCCGCATGATCCGCAAACACTCTGACAACGGCGCCGAAGTGGCGTTTCTGGTGGCGGATAAATTCCAGGGCCGCGGGCTGGGGACTTATCTGCTGGAGCAGACCATCAAGGTGGCGCGCAAGGAAGGCATCGAAAAACTGGAGGCCTCGACGCTTTCAGAGAATTTCAACATGAAAGACATGTTCATCCGCGCGGGATTTACGTTTACGGCGCCGGAGGACGGCGTGGTGAACGCGTCGTTGACGCTGTGAAGAACTTTGCGCAGAGTTTTTTGTTTTGGCGGGAGGCCGAACTAGCGCGCCCAGCCGCATGCTTCAGGAGCGGAGAGAATTTCGCCAGGACACAAACCCCTCGAGCAGTTTGGAGCGCAGCGACATAAACAAAAGGCCACCCGGGCAACTCGGGCGGCCTTTTTTTCAAGGGAGAATAGTTCCAACGGAGGTTCAAAAACCATCAGAACTTTCTGGCGAAAATCTTATGAGGGGCTGAAAGGCAGTGTCAAGAAATTTCTCCAGATTAAACACCTTTATTTTCAACAGTTTATATAATTCGTAAACACTGATGCAAAAATGACACTTTTTGTCACATACGCTTGTGGGAGCACGATAACAGCATGATTTTCAGCCACTTAGCCGGATCACTTGAGATCGAGACGGATGATTTCTACGTCATCCCGCTGCCCTGGCCGGTAGCCGGGAAGCAGTTTTCTGATCCAGATACGAAAGCCGCCAAACATGAGCCCGATGATGGTCGCCGCGGCCAGAACGATCCCAACCAGAATAAGCAGCGCGACGATGAACCCGTAGCGGTCATCGTTGCGATCGTGACGCGCCTGGTTCCAGGTGACGTCGGCGTCGTAGTTCACCATCGCCAACAGAGATTGCGCGTCGCTTTCGGGAAGATTGCCGTTGGCGGCGGCCAGCAGCGGTCCGCTGCGCCGGAAATAGAACGGCCCTCCGGGCAGAGACGCCGACTGCCAGGCCTTCAGGCGCTCGGCGGCGATCTGCGGAGTCGGATACTCGACCAGCGTCAGCGTGCCTTCGCCATTGTGCGTGCGGTAGGTGGCGAACTCCACGTCGCGGCTCTTGCTGAAATCCAACAGGACGGCGGGAATGGGCACGCCCAGCCGCTCCAGCGCGACCGGTCCCTCAATGTACCGCGCAGTGTTGGCGACCAGGGATTCTGTGGGAACGTTGCCGGGCAGGCTGGGCAGGCCGGCCCCTTCGCCATGCGGACGCGGCAGGGCATCGGCCAGCGCACGCAGGTCGGCGGCGGACATGGCGGTCACGCGCTCCAGCGTGACATCCACAAGAATGTTGCCGCGGAAGAACAGCACGCGCGAATTGTTGGAAACCGCGCGGTCGCCGATGTCTTCTTTTTGCATCTGTGGCTGCGCGTAAAAGGTGAAAGCCCCAAAAGCGCCGCTGGAATCCTTGAAGCGCGCGGCCTTGATCTGCATGCTGCGGTCGTTGCGCGTGTAGGTGGCGTTCTCGTAATCGGAGAAGCCGTACTCGGTGAGCACTGCCGCGTCGGCGGCGTCGATCGCAGAGGCGCTAGACCCGGCCTTGATGGTCGTCTGGCCGACGACCCAGCCGTTGAAAGCCGGGGGCAGCGGCGGCGGTTCTTGGGCGAAGGCGGCAAGGCCGGCCAGCGTCACCAGAATCGCAATGAAAAAGCGCTTAGTCATTTCACTTGTTTTAGACACCTTGCGCCCGTGGTTCGATTCTACCGCTTTGCCTTTGTACGGGCATGGCGCGGGCCGGCAGGTTACGCGCCGGCCGGTTCAGGGGGCAGAGCCGCCGAGTGGATAATCAATGATGTAGAGCCAACGGCCGTCAGACTGAAGGCGGGCGACCTCAGAGCTGTATCCCTGGTGGGCGGCGCCTTTTCCCTGCACCGGAACCGTAGTCCAGCGCGCGCGCAGCAGAGCAATCTCACCCATGCGGATGGCGTAATCAGTACTAATAGTCATGCGCCGGGGAACGGCCACGAAGCGCTGCAGGGTTTCGCGAATCTCGGCGGCGCCGGAGCGCACCGGCCCCGGCGTGGGCATCAGCGTGGCTTCCGGCTCATAGAGCGCCAGCATGCGGTCGACATCGCCGGCGTTAAAGGCTTCAGCAAACATGGAATGCAGATCCTCTGGCTTCACGACTGCCCTCGCATTTCCAAAATCGTCAACGGTGCATGCCCTGATGCCTCTTGTCGTCGAGGCTTAGGCTGCTCTCGCGATGTTAAACTAGACCTGATGGCTGAGATACGGCGCAGAAAAAGTGTTACTGCCAGAATCGGGAACGTGCGCGTCGGCGGCGACGCCCCGGTTGTGGTCCAGTCGATGACCAACACCGATACCGCGGATGCCGCGGGCACGGTCGAGCAGGTCGCGCAACTGGCGCGAGCAGGCTCTGAGCTGGTGCGGGTGACGGTCAACAATGACGCTGCGGCCAAGGCCCTGCCGGCCATCGTGGAAGGCCTGGAGAAGCAGAACATCCGTGTTCCCATCATCGGCGACTTCCACTACAACGGCCACCTGCTGCTTACCAAGTATCCGGAATGCGCGCAGGCGCTGTCCAAGTACCGCATCAATCCCGGCAACGTGAGCGTGGGCCGCAAAGACGACAATAATTTCCGGGCCATGATCGAAGTGGCCATCAGGAACAAGAAACCGGTGCGCATCGGCGTGAACTGGGGATCGCTGGACCAGCAGCTGCTCACCAAAATGATGGACGAAAATTCGCGCTCCGCCGATCCCAAAGATGCCCGCGACGTCACCATGGAAGCCATGGTGGTCAGCGCGCTGCGCTCGGCCGAGGTGGCCGAGGATACCGGGCTGCCTCACCATGACATCATCCTGAGCGCCAAGGTCAGCGGCGTGCAGGACCTGATCGATGTCTACCGCAATCTGGCGTCGCGCTGCGATTATCCCCTGCATCTGGGGCTGACCGAAGCTGGCATGGGGGCTCGTGGCATCGTGGGCTCGACCGCCGGGCTGGCGGTGCTGTTACAGGAAGGCATCGGCGATACGATTCGCGTCTCGCTGACGCCGGCGCCGAATGGAAACCGCGCCGAAGAAGTCATGGTGGCGCAGCAGATTCTGCAGTCGCTGGGCATCCGCAGTTTCACGCCGCAGGTCACGGCCTGTCCCGGCTGCGGCCGCACCACGAGCACCTTCTTCCAGGAGATGGCGGAGCAGATCCAGTCTTACTTGCGCACCAACATGCCGGCGTGGAAGCAAAAATATCCCGGCGTGGAGGAGTTGAAGCTGGCGGTGATGGGTTGCGTGGTCAACGGGCCCGGCGAATCCAAACACGCCAACATCGGGATCTCGCTCCCTGGCACCTTTGAAGAGCCCAAGGCGCCTGTCTTTGTTGATGGACGGTTGATGACCACGCTGAAAGGCGACCGGATTGTCGCCGAGTTCATCGAGATCCTGGACGAGTACGTCGATGCGCGCTACGGTTCAGGATCGGGGAAGAGTGGGGAAAGACTTCCCGCCGCCGCGGCCCGTTCTTAAGACAGCGCCGCGGCCAACGCACCCTGGAATCAAGCCGCCAGCACGCCGTAGCTGATCGCCAGCCACACGCCAAACGCTACTGCCAGTAAAGCCACCCGCACCGAAAACCTGTCGATGATGTTGTTCCACTTCGCGTCCATGATCGTCTCCATTTTTTGATTGCCGTTCACTACTACCTTTGACGGCTGTTGTACTCTTTGGTTAACACTCATGAATACGGCTGTCCGCGATTTTGGTTCCCATTTTCTTTAAAAAAGATTTTGTTCTTCAATGCTATCTTGGGCCGGTTTCCGACGTCATATAGGTAATCATTCTTTTCTCTCTCACCCCGATGGGAGCGAAGAAATGAGGAAGTTGCAGGTGCAGCATTCAACTGTTGTTGAGGTGGTAACTAACCTTCAGCGCAGCCGGGTGTTCCGCGGGCAATCTTCCAAAGATCTTTGCTCCCTCAGGGTGTAAAACACTCAAACAAAAATTTGTGCGGTGACGGCCATCATCATGATGGCTTATGCTCGATTGCTGCTTGTCCCCTGACACACCAACAACGAGGAGAGAATGACCTTGCCCGAGCCGTCAAAGGATGACGACACGGTTAACGGCAGGACAAAGACTTGGCGCGGCATGGCGCTGAGCTTGATGCGGCGGGCGTCGGAACACGAAATAATGACGCGCGCCGCGGCGCTTTCTTTCTACTTCATTTTTGCCTTGTTCCCGATGATTCTGAGTCTTCTGGCGATTCTTGGCCTCTTTGCGCAGGATCGCGCACTCCATTCCGACATGGTGCGCCAGTTCTCGCGGCTGATGCCCTCCTCCGCGTTTTCCCTTGTGGAAACCACCATGGTAGAGCTGGCGCGCTACAGCAGCCGGTGGAAGCTGGCTCTTGGGCTGGCCCTGGCGCTCTGGTCGGGCTCAGGAGGTATGGGCTGCATCATGGATGCGCTCGACCGCGGCCAGAGAATCCGCTCGTCCCGGCCATGGTGGAAGAAAAAAATCATCGCTCTCGCGCTGACCGCGCTGATCTCGGCACTAAGCCTGGTGGCGCTGGCGATCGTGCTCGCAGGCGGAAGCCTGTCCGAATTCATTGGCCATCGCACCGGACTGAGCCATGCGGCGGTACAGCTGTGGGAGATCGTGGAATGGCCCATCGCCTTGTTCTTCATGTTGCTGTCGCTGGATCTTATCTACCGCTGGGGGCCGGCAGTGCGGCAGCACTGGCGGTGGATCACTGCCGGTTCTGCGGTGGGAGTGCTGGTATGGATCTCGGCCTCGCTGCTCTTCCGCGTCTACCTGCAGTACTTCAGCACCTACAGCCGGTCTTATGGATCGCTGGGAGCCGTGATGGTGCTGCTGCTCTGGCTCTACATCACGGGGCTGGCCATAGTCCTGGGCGGAGAGATCAACGCGGAAATCGCCGAGCGCGGTTTGCGCTAGACGACCGGCTGCTTTTCCAGCGGCTTCGACGGCTGCGCCGGCAGCGGCGCCAGCGGCAATTCGATGGTGACCTGCAGTCCGTCGGCGAGGTTCTCGGCGCGAATGGTGCCGCCGTGTAGCTTGATGGTGCGGTCGGCGATCGAGAGTCCCAACCCAACGCCGCCGCTGCTGCGCTCGCGCGCCTCGCTCACGCGGTAAAAGGGCTCAAAGATGTGGGCCAGCTCCTGCTCGGGCACACCGGGACCGTGGTCGCGTACTATTAACACTGCTGTATCCATGCGCCAGCGCAGGCTTACCTCTACCGCGGTTCCGGGAGCAGTGTAGCGAATGGCGTTGCGGATCACGTTCTCTACTCCGCTGCGCAACAGCTCCGCCGATCCGCGTACGCGGCACTGCTCCAGCTCGATGGCTTTTACTGATTTGTTGAGAGGCTTGGCTTCGAAGTCGGCGTCGTCCACCACCTGCAGCACCAACTCCTCGAGCACGATCATCTCCGGCGGGACGCGCTCGGCGCCGCTCTCCAGCCGGGTGATGGTCAACAGTTGGCCGACGAGGCGGTTCACCCGCTCAGCTTCCTGCTCGATGCGATCGAGCGCGCCGGCGGCCTTGCCGTTGGTGCTCTTGCGCGCCAGCTCCAGCGCCACCGCCAGCCGCGCCAGTGGAGAGCGCAGTTCGTGTGAGATATCGGCCAGCAGGCGCTTTTGCGATTCGATGAGGGCGGCAATCCGCTCCGCCATGTGATCAAACTCGCGTCCGACTTCGGCCAGCTCGTCGCGGCGGCGCGACATCTCCGGAGGCACGCGAACACTCAGGTTGCCCTCGGCAAAGGCTCGCACCGTGGACTGCAGAGTCTTCAGAGGCAGCGTCAGATAAAGACCGAGAAGATAGCAAACCACGCCCGCGATCAGAATGCTGACCGCGATGCGCGAAGGGCTGAAGAACGGCGGTGGAATGTAAGGCTGGCGGAAACGCGCGGCAAAAATGTAGTGCTTGCCGCTGGGCCCGGCCACCACTCTTCCCCATGAGGTCCGGGTCAGCCCCACGAACAACGAAAACGCCCGCGGCGGCTGCTCCTGCGGATGCTGCGTCAGGTCATGGACGATGCTGAGGACATTGTTGTCCGCTGTCTCAGCGGTTATCGGGTTGCCGTCGGCATCGAAGAGAAAAACTTCCGTGCCCGCTTCATCCTGGGAGCGCTTTATCAGCGCCTGCAGGGCCTGTATGCCGTCTCGCTCATAAACTCGCGCGGTCTCTTCCGAAAAAAGTGTGAGGGCTTCGCGTACCGGCCCGCGGCTGGCCCGATCCGGCAACGACTGCGAGTTGGAGATCCACACCATCAGCGAGAGCACCGCAATGGTCAGCGCCATGGTGAGCCAGAAGGAGACGAATATCTTGAAGAATAGGCTGCGGAACGGAAACAGGCTGGGAACGCTCACGCCTGCTCCCCTGGCAACAGGTAAACGTAACCGCTGCCGCGAATGGCCTTGATGCGCTCCTGATCGCCGTCATAGGAGCCCAGCTTGCGCCGGAGATTGCTCACATGCACGTCGATACTGCGGTCCATGGGCGACATGGGCCGGCCCAGCGCGGCCTGCGTGAGGTCTTCGCGGCTGATGATCTTTCCCGGGCTGCGCAGAAAAGCATGCAGCAGATCAAACTCGGCGCCGGTAAGCGATACCGGCTTGCCGCTGCAAGTCACGCTGCGCGATTCCGGATGAAGTTCCAGGTCCGCCAGATGAATGGGGTGGCCGGCCACGCTGCTGCCGCTGGTGCGGCGCAGGATCGCGCGCAGGCGGGCGACGAGTTCGCGCGGGTTGAACGGCTTGGGCAGATAATCATCCGCGCCCAGTTCAAGGCCGAGAATGCGGTCGAGTTCGCTCCCGCGCGCGGTCAGCATGAGCACCGGCACTGAGCTTTTCTGACGCAGCTGCTTAAGAACGTCAAGCCCGCTCATGCCCGGAAGCATTACATCAAGCACCACCACTGCGGGATGGTTGGAGAGTGCCTTCTCCAGGCCGGTGGGGCCATCGTGGGCGGACTCAAGGGTAAGCTGCTCGCTCTGCAGATACTCCTCAAGCAACTTGCTCAACTCAGTATCGTCATCTACAAGCAGCACTGATGTCATGGCACCTAACAATAAACCGCCCTTTCAGCCGGAACCCGTTAAGAAATGTGAAGGTCAGCGATGCCTGAAAATTAACAACTCATTACTTTATCCGCTCGCGCCGCGGGTTAACACTATTAGGCAGACCAGCGATCCGGCATCCCCGGTCAGCTCGGGTCTACGGAACGCAAAAGGCTGCCTTTTGGATTTTAAAAGGAGTTCCGCAATGTACAAGAAGTTTATCATCGTGACTGCGCTGGTGCTGGCCATGGCAGCCGGCCTTACTGCCGCCGTCACTCAGGGCGCCATCGGCCGGCACCGCCACCACAATGGTTGGATGCTCCATCGCATGACCCGGGAGCTTAACCTGACCGACGCCCAGCAGACACAAATCAAGGGCATCCTGCAGTCGGAAAAAGCTAAGACCCAGCCCCTGCGCCAGCAGCTCCGCCAGAACCAGCTGAGCCAGAACAGCGCGGCAACCGCAGGTGCGTTCGATGAAGCGCAGGCACGGGCCTTCGCCAACAAACAGGCACAGATCATGAGCGATCTGATGGTGGAGAAAGCGCGGACCAAGTCGCAGATCTTCGCCGTGCTGACTCCTGATCAGCGGCAGAAAGCGCAGCAGCTGATGCAGGAACATAAGCAGCGCCGGCAACATCGGCAGAAAGAGCAATCGCAACCACAAGCACAACCATCGCCCAGTTAGAGTCTCCTTCAATCCTCCCTCCAGAGGTGGGCGGCAGAAGTGCCGCCCTTTTTTTCTGCGTTTATCCCGAGCGTCAGTGAGGGAACCCTATAACCACGAACCCCCGGAAAGAACACGCGTCAAACGCGGCCGTCATGAAGCACGCGCGGATAGACAGGCTGCACGCCCGCGAGTGACCTGGGAAGCAGTGCAGGAAACCTCTTGTGAACCTTGGTGGCCTCCGCGATTGAATGGTTCTCTGTCAAGCTGTGGTTAAATAGGGAGTTATGCCCACAGGCTCGGAAATCCGCGAGCAGTTTTTGCGCTTCTTTGAAGGCAAGCAGCACCGCCGCGTGCACTCTTCGTCGCTGGTGCCGGCCAACGATCCCACCCTGCTCTTCACCAACGCCGGGATGAACCAGTTCAAAGACGTCTTTCTGAGCAACGAGCACCGCGATTACAAGCGCGCCACCACGTCGCAAAAGGTGGTCCGCGCCGGCGGCAAGCACAATGACCTGGAGAACGTGGGCTTCACCAAGCGTCACCACACCTTCTTTGAAATGCTGGGCAACTTCAGTTTTGGCGACTATTTCAAGAAGGAAGCCGTCGCCTTTGCCTGGGAGCTGGTGACATCAAAAGAGTGGTACGCAATCCCTCGCGAAAAGCTGTACGTAACCATCTTCAAGGGTGAAGAGGGCGTTCCCCGCGATGATGACGCGGAGAAGTTCTGGCATTCCGTGGGCGTGCCCAGGGACCGGATCTTCGCGCTGGGCATGAAGGACAATTTCTGGTCGATGGGCGAAACCGGCCCCTGCGGCCCGTGCAGCGAGATGCACTACGACATGGGTCCGGCCGCTTCCGACGAAGGCCACGCCGACTGCAAGTTTCCCTGCGACTGCGGCCGCTACGTCGAGATCTGGAACCTGGTCTTCATGCAGTTTGATCGCGACGCGCAGGGCACTCTCAATCCCCTGCCCAAACCCTCGATCGACACTGGCATGGGCCTTGAGCGCGTGGCTTCAGTGCTGCAGGGCAAGCTCTCCAACTACGATACCGACCTGTTCACGCCGCTGATTGAAGCCGCCGCCAGGCTTACCGGCGTCGATCTGAAGAAGGAGCTGGCCACGGAGAACCGCTCCCGGTCCGCGGCTTCCCTGCGCGTGATTGCCGACCATGCCCGCGCGGTGACCTTCCTGGTCTCCGACGGCGTGCTGCCCGCCAACGAGGGCCGCGGCTATGTCCTGCGGAAAATCCTGCGCCGGGGAATCCGCCACGGCCGCCTGCTGGGCGCAACCAGGCCCTTCATGCACGAGATGGTCCTTGCCGTCCGCGATCTCATGAAAGCCGCTTACCCCGAGCTGGAAGAATCCGCCGAGCGCGTGGCCAAGGTAGTCCACGAAGAAGAACGACGCTTCGCGCACACGCTCGATGCCGGCCTGTCGCGCCTGGAGCACGATCTGCAGGAGTTGCGGCGCAAGCTGGCCGATTCGCAGCGCATCGTCGCGGCCAAAGATCCTTTGAGTGAATTCGGCATTACCCAGGCGGAGCTGGCGCAGCACAAATACCAGGTCGCCAACGGCATGCGCTACCGCGGTGATCACGCCTTCAAGCTCTACGACACCTTCGGCCTGCCCTTTGACTTCATCATGGATTCCTGCCGCGACGCCGGCTTCAGCCTGGATGTGGAGGGCTTCGAGCGCGCCATGGACGCGCAGCGTGAGCGGGCGCGCGCATCGTGGAAAGGCGGCGCCAAGCAGAGTGTCGCCCCCGCCTATCGCAATCTGGAGAAGACCGCATTCGATGGCTATCGCCAGACAGAGTCGGAAGATTGCACCATCCTGGCCATCGTCAAGATGATTCCCAGCGGCCAGGGCTTTGCACCGCAGGCCATCCACCAGCTCGAAGCCGGGCAGGACGGCGAGGTGGTGCTGGACCACACGCCGTTTTACGCGGATTCCGGCGGCCAGGTGGGCGACGTGGGCGTCTTCTATGACACGGCGCGCACCACGGTTCTGGCCGAGGTCAACGGATGCACTATGCCCGTGCAGGGCGTGCGCGCGCACCAGGTGAAAGCCCGCCAACAGCTGCGCATCGGGATGAAAGTGGATGCGGTGGTCCACGCCGAGGTACGCGAAGCCACCATGCGCAACCACACCGCCACGCACCTGCTTCACGCCGGGCTGCGCGAAGTTCTGGGCAAGCACGTGAAACAGGCGGGATCGCTGGTGGATCCCAAACACCTGCGTTTCGATTTCTCCCATTTCACCGCTGTAGCCGATGAAGAGCTGCAGGACATTGAGGACATCATCAACAGGGAGGTTCTCAAGAACGAAAAAGTGCAGGTCATCGAAGACGTGCCCATCGAAGCCGCCATCAACGAGTACAAGGCCATGGCGCTGTTCGGCGAAAAATATGGCGAACGCGTGCGCGTGATCAAGATCGGCGACTTCTCCACCGAACTCTGCGGCGGTACGCACACGGCGGCCACCGGCGAGATCGGCCTGATCAAGATCCTCCACGAAGCCAGCGTTTCGTCCGGCGTGCGCCGCGTGGAGGCCATCAGCGGTGAAGGCTCGGTGCTCCACTTCCGCAAGGACCATCAGCTGGAAGGCGTGGTCTCCACATTTATTCCGCGCTCACAGCAGTCGGGATCGCCGGCGGAGGCGCTGCGCTCGGAACTCGAGAAGCGCGACGCGGAGATCAAGAAGCTGCGCAAAGAGCTGGAACAGGCGCGCATGAAGCAGGCTTCAGCCGGCGCGGCCTCGATCGAAGAAAAGATCCGCGAGATCAACGGCGTCAAGGTCCTGGTGCATCGCTCTGACAATCTGGAGCGCGGGCAGATGCGCACCCTGGTGGACAACCTGCGCAACAAGATCGGATCGGGCGTCGTGGTGCTGGGCTCGGCGCAGGACGGCAAGGTCTCGCTGATCGTGGGCGTGACCGCAGATCTGACCAAGAAAGTCCAGGCGGGCAAGGTCATCAAGCCGGTGGCAGAGAAAGTTGGTGGCTCCGGCGGTGGACGTCCTGACATGGCGGAAGCCGGCGGCAAAGACCCCGCGCAACTCGACGCCGCACTGGCGGACGCTTATGGCGTGGTCGAAGGTCTGCTCAAGTAGACGCTTTCACCACAGAGGACACAGAGTCTCCCGGAGAAGGAAAACTTTGGTAAGGACGGCATTCCTTTTCTGCTCATTTCCAATGCAACAGCCGGCGAATGACTGACCCCTTTGTCCACTTTTTTACGTCCACTAGTTCGTCGATTCTTTTTTCAAGATGGAAGAGTGATTCCGGCGCCACGCCATGATATTCGCCACCGTAGTCGATGATCCGCTTGGAAGACTGCCCGATCTGAAAAATAACCACGCATGTTGACTCGTCTGTCACCTCAGAATGGTACTCGTCCTGCATTTCGAAAAACCCGCTTCGACGGAATTCTTCGATTAGTCCGTTCATGGCAGCCGTGCCGATTCTTGACGTTCGCCGGCCGCGTATGAAAACGCCGGCTTTCCCCTCGTACGTCACCTGGCCGCCGCGATCAATTGCAAGCTCATATGTTGGCAACCCAGTCATGCCGCCCGCGCGAACGAGGGCGATGCGCACATCTTTAACGTTCTCAATTGTTGGAAAATCAATTTGGCCTTGTGCAGGCAATAGTGTTGTTGACATCACGGCCGTTGCCACAACCAGCTCAGACCAAACTCGCCGCATGCTCATCGTTAGTAAGAACGAGGAAAACGAGGAGATTTTGCGTTCTGGCCGTGCCATTCTCTTGTTTCCTCTGTGCCTCCGTGTCTCCGTGGTGGATTCTTCTTGAACTGTGGCGGGTTTCACCGTACTGGCATAGGCGGCGGCGCTACCGCCGGCCGCGCGAACTTTTCCGACCAATTGATTCGTCCCGTCATCTGCATCACCACAAACAGGGTAATGATCGATCCGATTGTCACTGCCAGCCCGGTGAAGCCCTTGAAAAAGAACGCGTAAGAGAACAGCACCAGGTAGACCAGCTGGGCCAGGCCGCACTCCACCAGCGCGAAGCGCGGTCCGGTCACCAACCGCATGTAGCTGATCACCAGCGCCAGCGAAACGATGGCGGAGACAAAGAACGACCAGTGAATTGAAAAGTGGTCCACCAGGTAGGCCATCAGCAGATGGAAGGCGAAGAAGGCCGCGGCCAGAAAGAAGTAGTTCATGGGATGCAGGTCGACGCCGCGGATGGTGGTGATGATAAACACCAGAAAAAAGAAAAAGAAGAGCGAGACCGGAGCGAAGAAGCTGATGCGCCCGGCCAGCGGCCCGGGCTGAAGCTTTTCCGGCATGATCATGCCGATCTGGTAGCCGGCCAGCAGGTCTTTGTAGTTCCACTCCAGCTGCCAGCCGTCCGCGGTCTCATGCTTGTCGCTGGGCGACATGGTGTTGTCGGGAAAATCGATATCCTTGAAGTTGGTGGACATGGCGAGCTTGAGGTCGCGCACGTGCGTTACTTCGTTGCCGAACTGGTAGTTCCAGCGGTCCATGCCCTGTGAGGCGTATCCCACTTTGAGGACGGCGGTCTTCCCGGACTCTAGATGCGCGGAGGCTGCGGCGGCATTGCCCTGGTTGGTGAATTCCACCGGGCGGCCGTCTAGAGAGAAGGTCACGTTGTCATAGATGGCCTTCTCCGCCGGCAGCGGAAAGCTGAAAGTGACCTCCTGGTCCCCGCCGCTGTTGTTCTCGAAGGTGTATTCGCCGGCAAATGCGACCTTGTACGTGCTGTACCATAGCAGCCCTTTCTGCCGGTGGTCCAGCTCCAGGCCAACATTGGCGCGCGTGGAGACAAGCGGCAAGGGAACGTTTTCCGAAACGATTTCCACAATTGCTTTGGGGTGGCCGTATTCCACCACGTCGCGTTTCACCCGCACCTCGTGCTTGTAGGAAGCGCCGGGCGGTCCCTGGATCTGCGGTGTTCCCCAGGTGGAGGACACTCGGGAGCGCAGGCTGTCATCCACGCCGTAGGTGCGGGTAAAGATAGTGCCGCCCAGGACCATCCAGGCGGCAGCAGTGCAGACAAAGATAAAGGACAAGGCGAGAATGCGCTTGGTTGTCGACATAGGTTTTCGGGATGTTCCGCCGGAGAGAAGAACAGCATGAATCGAAACAGTCCGTGTTGTCAATCTCCGTGTACTTTGTATTACAAAGTACTTCTTGATGTCAAGACAAAAGCCCGGCGTGGATGCGGGCGCCTTTGAGCGCCGCACGCCTGATAAAATCGGTCGGCGAGAGAGAAGGCATGCCTCCCACGTTCGCCAACGAAGGATCTGCTGGCGCGTTTTCCTGATCCCGGCGGCAACGTGATCGGCGTTTACCAGTCGCCAAATGATCCGGAGATAACGTAGCCGCTCACAGCGGTTTATATCTATCTTGCAAAATGCCCAGGAACCGGGACAGAGACGCGTACGGCGCCGAGCTGCTGAGCGCCTTCCGTGATGCGAAAGGCACGCTTGAGATCATTGAGCGCGACGACGGCCTGATCGCTGCCAGCCGCTGGCCGGCGCGCTATTTCTCCGATTACTCGCAGTGGACGGAGCGCGAGCGGCGGGCCGCGCGCCTGGCCCACGGACGCGTGCTCGACATTGGCTGCGGCGCCGGACGATTTGCTCTGCACCTGCAAAAGAAGGGCTTTCGCGTCACCGCCATCGACAACTCTCCCGGCGCCATTCAGGTCTGCCGCTGGCGCGGCGTCAAAGACGCGCGGCTGCTCTCCATCAGCGAACTGAAGCAGTTGAATACGGCAAGGTTCGATACCGTCCTGATGATGGGCAACAACTTTGGCCTGTTCGGCAGCCGCGCCCGGGCCCAGCGCCTGCTGCGCCAGCTGCACCGCATGACCTCCGCCAACGGCCAGATCATCGCTGAAGCCACCGACCCCTACCACACCAAAGACCCGCTGCACCTGGGGTATCAGAGAGCCAACCGCAAGCGCGGACGCATGTCCGGCCAGATCCGCTTCCGCGTGCGCCACCAGAACGTCATCGGCCCCTGGTTTGACTACCTTCTGGTCTCGCGCGACGAGATGCGGTCGCTGCTGCAGGGTACAGGATGGAAGATCGGCCGCATCATCTCCGAAGCCGGTCCGGGCTACACTGCCGTCATCGTCAAGAGCCAGGCGGTCTCGCGGGCCAGATGATTTGCCCTCTGCGGGCCGGGCTGTTACACATAACGGCGTGACCCTGGCCACGCTCAAGCGCGATCCGCGATTTTTCTGGTTCTGGCGGATGCTCGCCCCGGCCGTTGCCTTCTATATGTGGACAGACGCCAAGACCACTCTGGCCACATCGCGCGTCGAGCTCAAGGGAGATGGGGCGCACTACGCCGGCGCCGCGGTCTACGTGAACTGGCACAAGTACGTTCCCTTCCTGTGCACCCATTTCGGACAACGCCGGCTGTCGCTGCTGATGAGCTCTGCCCCTTACCTGGAGCCGGTGGCGATGTGGTGCCGCTGGATGGGACTCACGGTGATCCGTGGCGCGCCCGGCGAGCGCAGCCGCGAATCGCTGGTCCGTCTGGTTGAGGCGTTGAAGCGCGGCGAGTCGGTGGCACTGGCCGCCGACGGGCCGGCCGGCCCGGGGTTCAAGGCCAAGTCCGGCTGCGTGGACCTGGCCCGCGCCGCTGGAGTTCCAATCATCCCGGTCGGCTACCGGTCGCGCAAAGGAAAAAGCCACCCTCGGCGCTGGGACCAGTTCTATAAGGTAGGGAAATTCGACCACATCGAGGTCTGCTACGGCGCGCCCATCTTCCTGCGGCCGGAAGAGAATGAAGCCGCCGCCCTGGCGCGAGTCCAGCGCGGACTTGAAACACTCCTTTAAGAGGAAAAGCTTGGCATCGGCTTGCAATCTGTGGTCTGCTAGGGGCGCGACGATTATGGCGGAACAGTCTGCATTTCAATCTTTGATCGAGCTGGTATCCGGCATCCCCAGCGTCAATCGTCCAGTGAGCTCCGGGTTCGCCGAACAAGGCCACTGGTGGTTGAAGTTCTCCATCGATATCGATCACCCACTGGCCTGGAACGTAATCCAGGAGTTGGGACACGTGTTGAATTTCCTCTCTCTGGAAGAAAAGCTGCCCACGGTCTTCATGCCAGTCTCGCCGCGACCCTACGAGAATGGCGGCCCGCGCAATTTTCTCTCCTGGGTGATCGAGTGCAAAGACAAGAATTTCACTCCCACCGACTGCGCGGAGTGGCTGGAAGGCCGCCTGCCTCGTCCCGTGGAAGACCCCACGCAATGGAGTGTCGAAGAGCCGGAAGACCCGGACCTGGACGACGAAGACGAATCCGGCCTCCTGACCTGATGTTGTCGCGACCGATTGCAGTGAACTCAAGGAGGAACTTGTCCGTCTCCCCGAGCGCGCTAGACTTCAGCGACACTGATGAAAATTAGAAGACTCCGACAATTCTTCCGACAGCTCCGCCGGGGGAGTATCGCTTGAGTCCGGACACTTCTTCTCTGCCCTGGGATTCTCCGGACTACTATCCCGAAGCGCACAAGCTGGCCGGCAAGCGCGTCTCCTTCATCGAGCACAAAGGCAAGCGGATCCTGTTCCTCAACTCCGCCGGGGCGGATGTGCAGATGGTCAAGGCGATTGCTGCCGTCTGCTGGCGCATGATCTCACAACAGCCGGAAAAATCCGTGCGCACCATCAACGATTTCGACGGCGCGGAGTTCACCAGCGAAACGGTCAGGATCATGTCAGAGCTGGCGGCGAAAAACAAGCCCTACGTGATTCGTGGAGCGGTGATCGGAATCAGGGGCATGCGCTTCTTCGCCTACCAGACGGTGGTCACCGTAACCAAGCGGCCGCTCAAGCTGTTCGACGATCGCACGCAAGCGCTCGATTGGCTGGTCCAGGAGGACGGCGCATCGGAATAAAGAGCGGGCTGGCAACACCCTCTCTCGCGTCTGTCCCACGAAAGACTGGCCGAAGGCTGCGGTAAGCCGCCTTCGGCCACGAGACTCATGCTCTTAACCTACCCTCTAAAAGCAATTACTCCTTCACTGGCTGCCAGCCCGGATCGGGATCGTATTCGGTTATGGTGCCCGCGATCTTCAGAGTATTGGGTCCAAGGTTCCTCTGGTAGACGCGTCCCTGCTGGTTGACGATAAAGGTCATCACGCCGGAGCTGCCCCACTTATCGGGATAGGCGATCAGCGCATATCCGGCGATCATATTGCCGTTGATGATGTAGCCGTATTTCCCACCTGGAGCGTGTGGTCCTTGAGCTTTGAGGATTTTGAAATAGTAGCCGTGAAAGGGGTGCCGGGGGCCTGTCTGTGCCTGACTCGCGGGTGTCTGCGCCTGACTCGCGGTCCGCACGCGACCCTGTCCGGCAGAGTAACCTTCAGCACGAGCTGAAGCCACCAGAGCGCCCATTGGGCTCGGCTTCTCGTCTGGCGCAGTGTCCCAGTAGAGGCCGTCTTTCTGGCCGGGCGCGCTGATAAAATGCTGCGCGTATTCGGCCACGCCGTCATTGTCGTGGTCGCCTTCGGTGAAGTATTCCCACTGGGCAAGAACGTAGGCCCTGCAGGTGGAGATGGCGGATAGCTCGTTCTCACCGACGCGGCGGTTCAGAATCTCCTGCATGCCTGCCTGGGTATCAAAGAGCCATTGCCCGTCCTTTTTCACCAGGGGAATCGGAAAAGGCCACCGGTCATCGCCGATGGTCAAGGTGAACTTGTCGTCGCCGGCCTTGACCAGCGCGGACGATTTTTCGAGTGCAGCCGCGAATTGCTCCAGCTCGCGGCTGTCCTCGGTTGGATCGCCCGAGAGCAGCTTCTCATAGCCGGCGCCAAAGATTGCACCCAGTGCCGCCTGATCTTTAGCCTGGACCGCCTCAGCCAGGGCCTTGGTGGCTTCTTCCGGCGCCGCGAAGGCCCGCTGCTTCACATCCGGTGCGCCGGCGTGCGCGGTAATCGAAAAAAGAACTGTCCAAAGCATCAGCAGGACGAATCCGCTGAGCGCCGCATAAGAGTTCGTCGCCTTTGCCATGGTCATCGTAGTAGCCCTTTCATGATCGAGAACATTTGCGAATGGCGTTTTCATCTGGGCCTCCCCTGGGGCCGTCCCGCAGAAGGTGGTTTCTGCGTCCTGGGGGGCGGGTTCTGCACCTGACGTGGCGTGCGCCTGGTGCCCGGGTTAGATGTGCTTTCGCGGCTGAATTGTCCGCGACGGCTGGCATCACGAGCATCGATTCCTCCGGCATTACCGCGGAAAACCGAATTAGGAGGCGTAGACTGCGCGCCACCGGGCGGCTGGGGCTGATTTCTAGGCACCGCGATGTTGGGAGTGCCGCGGCGATCGCCACGGGGTTGTCCGGGACTGACCGCAGGAGGCTGCGCCGGCAGTTGATGAGGCGTAGACTGCGCGCCGCCGGGCGGCTGGGGCTGATTTCTAGGGAACCCGATGTTGGGAGTGCCACGGCGATCGTCACGGGGTTGTCCGGGACTGACCGCAGGAGGCTGCGCCGGGAGTTGACGAATTTCCGGCTTGGGACGCTCACCGCGTCCTTGCGCCGGACCTTGCGGGAACCCGCCACGGCCGCGATAGCTGTCAATGCGCGGATCATTGGGATTGATATTGCGGCGGATGATCTTGTTATCAGGATGCGGCTGGCTGGGAACCGGCGGAACCTGCCGTCCGGTGACTCCGCGATCATGGCGCACGCCGCGAAAATCAGTATCGCGATGGATTGCGTGGTAGCGATCGAGCGCGCCGTAGTTCACCTGATGATCGTTTACCCGTCGGTTAATCACGACGTCGTGATAACGGGGACTCACGTAGACATTGTTGATGCGGATGAACGGCCGCGAGCGGATTACCCAGGACGGCCCGTTTTCCCAACCGTGGTAGAAGACGCGATGATGGCCCCAGTCGCAATCGTGGTTTAGCCAGGCTCCAATTGCGAAGCCCGCTCCGAACGAGATCACCGAGCCGAAGAAAAATGCCGGACGGTTGAAATATACGATCGCCGGATCATAGATGGGCACGTAGATGTACTGGGGGTTGGCCGGGTAAATGTAGAGATAGCCATCGGTGTCCACGATTTCCTGTTGTGGACTGGTAACTAAGTTGCCCGCCGAGCGTGCTTCACGGCGCAGATGCTGGATGGCGTCCATCACGTCGGTGGACTGATTTACGTAGGCCTGGCCCACACTGGTGGTCCAGTCGATCTTGTCGGCCATCATGGAGAGCACGGCTGGATAATGAGCAACCGCCTTGACGCTCACGTCCCAGTTCGTGGAATCCACGTCAAAGCGGTTGCTGTAGGCGCGCATGGTGCGAGCGGCTTCGTCGATCTGGTCGGGGAATGTTGCTGCCAGGAGCACCTGAGCCAGCAACGGATCGGGGTAGAGCGCAACTGGAGCCAGCAAATTTTCCAGCTGGTCCGAAGTGAATGAAATCTGGTATTGGTCATCGTAGTCCTGGGCGACAGCCGCAGACCGGCTTGCCGGCGGCGGTCCCGCAAAAGCCGGGACAAACGCGGCGCTCAAGATGAGTAGAAGGGCTAGAGTGCTTCGCATCATGTGTCTCCCTCGGCAGCCTGGCCCGAAGTCGAGCTGCCACTAACCTTCCAACTTTCTAAGGCTACGTGAGGCAGAGCACTCTCCTCGGTGATCTTGCTCACACCACATGGTGACTAAAAGATTCCAGTACCGCGGGGCGGAAGGAGATTGATTGTTCAAGGAGCGGCAACGAAGCGCCAGCGCAGGAACAAGCGCGCTATTCGCGCAACGCACGCACTGGATCAATACGCGTTGCCCGCCACGCCGGCAGAAAACTCGCGGCCACGGCGGCCAGCATCATCACCACGAAAGCAATCGCGAAGGCCAGCGGATCGCGCGGGCTGACTTTGTAGAGGAGATAGCCCAGCAGGCGCGTCAAGGCCAGCGCAGCGGCTGTCCCTAAAGCGACGCCGCCCAGCGTCAGCATCAGCCCTTTGGACATCACCAGCCGCAGCAGCCGGGGAACAGTCGCGCCCAGCGCCATACGCAGTCCCAGTTCGCGGGTGGATTGCGAAACGGCGTAGGACATCACGCCGTACAGGCCGACCGCGGCCAGCAGCAGCGCCATGGTTCCGAACAGTCCCAGCAACGAGATCGCAATATGTTGGGCCGAAGTTGATTGCTCGAGCTGCTGGCGCATGGTGATAATCGTGCGCGGACCCAGGTCGGGATCCAAAGCCGCAACCTCGTGAGACAACGCGGTCGTCAAAGTTCCAGTAGCCTGCCGCGTCCTGATATGGAGCGCAACACGGGTGGAAAAATTCTGCCGCAGCGGGACGTAGAAGAACGCCTTCGGCGCCTCCATGAAGCTGCCGTACTTCGCCATCCTGGCTACGCCGACCACGCGCATCCAGCGGTCTTTGACCTGAAGCCGCTTGCCGACTGGATCCTGGCCGCGCCAGTACTTGGCGGCCATCGCTTCATTGACTACCGCTACCAGGGGAGCCGACTCATCGTCGGCGCGCTTGAACTCGCGGCCGGAGACCAGAGGGATTCCCAGCGTCGCCAGATAGCCGGGACCAACTTCGTTGTATTCGGCGGTTGGCCGTTCATCAAGCGCAGGCTGATAGCCATCGACCGCGATGGCGGCTTCTGAGTAGGTAGCAAAACTGAACGGCGGAATCCTGGCGTAGGCTGCCGATTCCACTCCGCTCACGCCCGGCAGGCGGTCCATGAGCTGGTCGAGAAAGTTCTTGGCGCGTTCGGGCGTGTATCCGGCGGCAAAGAGGTTGAAACCGGAGATAAGTTCGCCGTCAACATCGAAACCGGGGCTCACGCTGCGGATGTGCTGCATGCTTTCCAGCAGCAGTCCGGCTCCCACCAGCAGGAGAAAGCCGAGCGCCACTTGAACCAGGACCAGCGCGGAACGCACGCGCGATTTTCCTTGCCCGCCCATCGATCCCGCCGAGTCCGACTTGAGCGCGCCGGCAACATCGAGTTTGGCGGTCTGGAGCGCCGGAACCAGGGCAAACACCAGCGTGGATACCAGGCCCACGCATGCGCTCAGAGCAAGCACCCGCCAATCGAGGTCGCCCGGCAGGTAGAGAGGGACGCCGCGGAAAGGCATGAGCAGCACCAGGGCATTACGCGACCAGTACGCCACCACCATTCCACCGGCGGCAGCGAACAGAGACATGATCACGCCCTCGGTCAGAAGCTGGCGAAGAATGCGTCCGCGGCGCGCGCCGATGGCGAGGCGCACCGTTATCTCCTGGCGGCGGGCCAGCGAGCGCACCAGCAGCAGGCTGCTGACGTTGGCACAGGCAATCAGGAGAACCAGAAAGACGATGGCCAGCGAGACTTCCAGCGTCGGCAGGAGCGCTCCGGCATTGTTGAACGGAGTCTGCCACAGCGGCATCAGCCTCACGCCACAGCCGCGGTTGGTAGCCGGATAAGCCGTGTCGAGCCGCTTGGCGATGGCCGATATCTGCTCCTGCGCCTGCTGCATGCTGACGCCCGGCTTAAGAACGGCGAAGCCTTCGATCCAGCGCGCGCCGCGGTCTTCCAGCTTGTAGCCGGTGGAATCGAACGTGGCCTGCATCGATGTCGGCACCCAGAACTGGAAGGCGTAACCCACGAAGGTCCCGAAAAAACCCTTGGGCGCCACTCCGATGATGGTGTGCGGCACGCTGTTGAAGAGCTGCGTCTTACCGATGATCTCCGGGTCGCTGTTGAAGCGGTCTTTCCAAAGCTGATAACTGATCACCACCACGGGGTGAGCATTGCGGCCGAAGCCCTCCTCGGGGCGGAAGCCGCGGCCGAGCAAAAGATGAACGCCCAGCGCGTCAAAATAATTGGCCGAAACCATGCTTCCGGTAGCTGACTCCGCGCGGTTGCCGATGCTGAGCGTGGTACCGGTAATCTTGTCCGCGATTACCGATTCGCACAGCGTGCAACCGGCCTGGTAGTCGAGGAAGTCGGGAAAAGAAACTTCACTTAACTCGACGCCGCCGCGAGTGGTCCCGGGCATGGCAAACATTCGCTCCTGGTGCGCGACCAGCGGATACGGGCGGAACAACAGTCCCTCAATCCAGCTGAAGACCGCGGCATTGGCGCCGATGCCCAGGGTCAGGCAGAGAATCGCCAGGATGGAAAACGATGGGTTGCGGCGGAGCATGCGCAGAGCGTAGCGCGAGTCGCGAAGCAGGTTCTCAAAGAAGCCCAGCGTGTTCCCTTCCCACACCTCTTCACGAATGCGGCGCTCGTTGCCCAGCTTGAGATAGGCGCAGCGGCGGGCTTCCTCTTCCGTCATCCCGGCAGCCCGGTTCTCATCGATCTCATGTTGGAGGTGCGACTGAAGCTCCTGACTGAGCTCAGCGTCCTCACTACGGCGGCGAAAGAATCTGCCAAATCCCATACATCAGCTCCTTCTCAACCGGTGCGGCGATCTTCAACGACCTACTCCTGGCGCAGCGCGCTCATGGGATCAATACGGCTGGCGCGACGAGCGGGCACAAAGCTCGCAGCCAGGGCGGCGACAAACAGCAGCGCAAGCATCATCATGAAGGCCAGAGGATCCATCGATCTGACCCCCGGCACCATGTGCTGCAGCAGGCGAACCGCTCCCAACGCGGCCGCCAGCCCCAGCCCCGCCCAGGCGAGAATCATGCCGGCGCTCTGGCGAAGCACCAGGTTCATGACGTCGCGCGCATTGGCGCCCAGGGCCATGCGAATGCCGAATTCAGGAATGCGCTGGCTGGTGAGGTAGGCCAGCACGCCGTAAATTCCCACGCAGGCCAGCAGCAGAGCCGGTCCGGCAAAAATCCCAAACAACATCAGTAGGAAGCGCTGGCGATCCAGCGTGGCGGTGGCCAACTGCTCCAGGGTGTGGACCTGGTAAAGAACCTGATCGCCGGCAGCGCCGCGCACCGCCTGCCGCAACGGCTCCAAGACGCTCAAGGGCGCGACATCGGTGCGCACGGCCAGCGACATCAGCTCAGACCAGCGATGCACCAGTGGATCGGCAACCTGGGCAAAGGGATAGTAGAACTGCGCGCGGACTTTTGAATCATCGTCGCTGGCCAGGCCCCAGTGGCGCACGTGTCCTACTACGCCAACCACCAGTGCGGAGTCGGGCGCATTGCTAAGCGTCGAAAATGTGCTGCCTACCGGGAGCCTCAGAAGTTTCCCGACAGCTTCTTGCCCGGGAAAAGCCTGCTGAGCCAGGACGTCATCGATGATCACCACGCTCTGGCTGCCCATGCGATCGCGATCGTCAAAGAACCTTCCCTTGAGCAGAGCGATGCCCATGACCTTCAGGTAGTCGGGGGTGACGCTCGTGGCCAGGGCCAGAGGTATTTCGTTGCGCGGCGGCATCGCGGCACTGTTCCAGAAGCCCACCTGGTTGTTCCCTTCGCGCATAGGCACGGTGTCAACAATGGCAGCAGCCTGCACCCCAGGAACGGCGCGGGCGCGATCCAGCACCTCCTGCCACGCGGCGCGCGTTCGCGCCGGATCTTTCAATATCCCCGCAGAAAGCGCCATTCGGGTGACCAGCACGTTCTGAACGTTGAGTCCCGTCTGCAATGATGACAGCCGCAGCAGCGTCCGCCCCAGGATGCCGGCCGCCACCAGCAGCACCAGCGCCAGCATCATCTCCGACGCAACAAAAGTTCCGTGCAGGCGCGATTTACCGGAGATGGTCTTGGCTCCTGCGCGCAGCGCGCTCTCCAGCGAATGCACGGGCAGACGGAAAGCGGGCGCTAGTCCGAAGAGAAAGCCGCTGGCCAGCGACACTGAGACAGCAAATAGCAGCACACGCCAGTCGAGATAAACTTCTTCCGCGCGCGGCAAACTGCCCGGCCAGAACGAAACAAACGGCCGAATTCCGATCGCGGCAAGAAACACTCCCAGCGCTCCGCCCGTCAGGCCCAGCACCGCGCTCTCGGTCAGGCACTGCCGGACCAGACGGGCGCGGCTGGCGCCCAGGGCTACTCGCGTGGCAAATTCGCGTTCGCGGGAGACTGAGCGGGCGAGCAACAGGTTGGCCACGTTGGCACAGGCGATCAGAAGCACCATGCTGACCGCGCCCAGCATCAGCCACAGCGTCGCGCCTACATCGCCCACATTGGGACGAAGGGGTTCGGCGATGAAGCTGCGTCCGGAGTTGGAATCAGGGTATTGCGCGGCCAGGCGGCGACCAATCAGTTCCAGTTCCGATCGCGCCTGCGTCAGCGTAACGCCGGGCATCAGGCGGGCAATCACGTTGATACCCGGATGGCGGTCGCGAGCCTGCAGGCTGGGTGAGGAGTCCTGGCCGATCGGCGTGTAAATATCGACTTCATCCCCATTCAACTGGAACCGGGGCGGAGTGATGCCGACCACGGTATATGTCTTGCCGTCGAAGGTCAGCGGCCTGCCGGCTGTTCCCGGCTCCCCGCCGTAATTGTGCTGCCAAAGGTTGTAGCTGATGACGGCTACCGGCGGAGCGCCCTGGCGGTCTTCTTCAGCACGGAAGGCGCGCCCTTGCAGCATCCCAATGCCTAAGACAGAAAACAGTTCCGCCGAAACCTCGCGGCCATCGACATATTCCGCCCGCTGCGAGACGGTGACCGTGCCTCCGCTGTAACGGTAGGCGGCCATGAGCAGAGAATGATTGTCGCTTCGGCAGTCAAGAAAATTGGGATACGCGAATGCCCATAGGTTGCCGTACTGCGTGGCTTTCTCGGTTTTCTCCATCATGCCGACTAGCTGGTCCGGTTCAGCGTACGGCAGCGGCTTGAGCAGAACGCCGTTGATCACCGTAAACATGACGGTGGTCGCGCCGCTACCCAGAGCTAGTGTCAGAATCGCGATGATGGCGAAGCCGGGCATGCGGCGCAAATTGCGCGCGGCGTAGCGCAGGTCCTGCCACAGTCCTTCCGCGAAGCCCACGGTGTTCCAGCGCCACACATCCTCGCGAACGCGCTGGCGGCTTCCCAGCTTGATGTAAGCCTGGCGTCGCGCTTCTTCCGCGGCCATGCCGGCGGCGATGTTCTCATCGATCTCATGGTTGACGTGCGCCTGCAGCTCCCGCTCCAGCTCAGCGTCTTCGCTGCCGCGGCGGAAAAATCTGCCTAATCCCATTTCGCCTCCGTGCCGGATTAATCTGTGGCCCGCGCCAGAACCCTGCCGATCGCGCCCACCATCTGCCGCCACCGGCTGGTCTCGCTCAAGAGCTGCTTCCTGCCTTTGGCGGTCAATTTGTAGTATCGGGCCTTGCGGTTGTTCTCGCTGGGCGCCCAGTAGGAGCTGACCCAGCCGCGATTCGCCAGGCGATGCAGCGCGGGATAAAGCGATCCCTGCTCTACGCGCAGGATGTCTTCGGATGCATGTTCGATCACGTGCGCGATGGTGTGCCCGTGGGCCGGGCCGGTGATCAGCGTCTGCAGGATCAGCATGTCCAGCGTCCCCTGCAGCATCTCCTGATTGACCGGCGGTTTCTTTCTGACCATGGCGGTTAGACTCCACTCGAAGTTCTAGGTAAGCAGGGATTTTAGACCACTCGAAGGCCTAGGGGAAGGAGCGTGGAGTTTCGCTGAAGAGATTGAGGGTAAAAGAGGTTAAGAGCAGACCTCTCCGCTCCTCGGGGTGATAAAGGAAATGTAGTTGGCTTACTTTCCGGTTCAAACGCCGATAACTTTGACCAGCTCCGCCACGGCGTCTGCGCTCTTCTGCAGCGCGGCCTGCTCTTCGGCGGTGAGTTTGATCTCGATGATCTGCTCCAGGCCTTTGGCGCCGAGCTTGCACGGCACGCCGACGAACAGGTCCTTGATGCCGTACTCGCCTTGCAGGTAGACGGCGCAGGGCAGGATCTTCTTCTTGTCCTTGATAATGGCTTCCACCATCTCCGTCGCCGCCGCCGAAGGCGCGTAGTAGGCGCTCCCGGACTTGAGGTACTTCACGATCTCGGCCCCGCCGTCGCGCGTGCGCTGGATGATGGCGTCGAGCCGGTCCTTCGGGATCAGTTCGGTAATCGGAATTCCGGCGACCGTCGAGTAGCGAGCGAGGGGCACCATGGTATCTCCGTGGCCGCCGAGAACGAACGCGGTCACGTTCTCCACGCTGACGTTCAGTTCCTGCGCGATAAAAGTGCGGAAGCGCGAGGAATCGAGCACGCCGGCCATGCCGATCACGCGATTGCGGGAGAACTTGCTGAGCTTGTAGGCGGCCTGCGCCATGGCATCGAGCGGATTCGAGACCACGATCAGGATGCAGGTGGGTGAGTTGGCCACCACCTTGGCGATCACGTCCTGCATGATCTTGAAGTTGGTGTTGAGGAGGTCGTCGCGGCTCATGCCCGGCTTGCGGGCGATGCCGGCGGTGATGACCACGATGTCGGAGTTGGCGGTATCGGCGTAGTCGTTGGTGCCCAGCACGAAGCAGTCGCGCTTCTCCACCGGCATGGCCTCCAGCAGGTCAAGGCCTTTGCCCTGCGGAATGCCTTCCAGCACGTCGATGAGCACCACGTTGCCCAGCTCTTTTGATGCCACCCAGTGGGCCGCCGTCGCGCCTACGTTGCCGGCTCCAACAATCGTAATCTTCTTCCGCATTCAAGTCCTTTCCTTTTCCGCTTTTGTCCGGTTAGACGGTCGCCACCCGGTGGTTGAGCACCATGTGGTCGATGATGTGGTCGGCAAACTCGCTGGTGCGGACCTTGGTTGCGCCCGGCATCTGCCGCTCGAAGTCGTAGGTGACCAGCTTATCCAGAATGGTGGCCTCCATGGAATCTTCGATCAGGCGCGCCGCCTCCGTCCAGCCCAGGTGGTCGAACATCATCACCCCGGAGAGAATTACCGAACCCGGATTGATGACGTCCTTGTTCGCATATTTGGGCGCCGTGCCGTGAGTGGCTTCGAATACCGCGTGCTGGTCGCCGACGTTGGCTCCGGGCGCAATGCCCAGGCCGCCGACCTGCGCCGCGCAGGCGTCAGAGATGTAGTCGCCGTTGAGGTTGGGCGTGGCCAGGATGTCGTACTCCGCCGGCCGGGTGATGATTTGCTGGAAGATAGAGTCGGCGATGCGGTCATTGATCATGATCTTCCGCTTCCAGGCGCCGTTGCCGTGGGAGCGTCCAATGGAGTCGAGCGCTGTCTTGACCTCGGCGTAGATCTCCTGCTTGAAACTTTCCGGCGCGAACTCCATGCCGGGCTCGATCATGTTTGCGTTCTCCTCGATCGACAGGTTCGGACTCTTGTCTTTGTTGTCCAGGATCCAGCTTTCGCGTTCGGTCACGATGTAATCGCGGAACTCTTCGCGCGCCAGGTCGTATCCCCACTCGCGGAAGGCGCCTTCGGTGAACTTCTGAATGTTGCCTTTGTGTACCAGGGTGACTGTCCGCCGATTGTTTTCCATGGCGTGTTGGATGGCCTTGCGCACCAGGCGCTTGGTGCCGAAGATGGAGATGGGCTTGATGCCCACGCCGGAATCTTCGCGAATATGCTTCTTGGTTCCTGCCAGCATGGTGTTGTTGAGGAAGTCGATGAGTTTCTTGACTTCCGGCGTTCCCTGCTTCCACTCAATTCCGGCATAGACGTCTTCCGTGTTCTCGCGGAAGATCATGACATTGAGCTTCTCCGGGTGCTTCACCGGCGAGGGCACGCCTTTGTAGTAACGCACCGGCCGGATGCAGGCATACAGATCCATGATCTGGCGCAGCGCGACGTTGAGCGAGCGGATGCCGCCGCCCACCGGCGTAGTGAGAGGGCCCTTGATCGACACGTGCAGATCGCGCACGGCGTTGATGGTGTCCTGGGGAAGCCAGTCGCCGAACCTGGAGAAGGCCTTCTCGCCGGCGAAGACTTCAAACCAGTGCACGCGCCGCTTGCCGCCGTAGGCGCGCTCCACCGCCGCGTCGAAGACGCGCACGGAGGCGGCCCAGATGTCTCGTCCGGTGCCGTCCCCTTCAATGTAGGGAATGATGGGATTGTCCGGGACCAGCAAGTTGGTCCCGCTGTAGGTGATCGGACGACCGGCAGCAGGCACAGAAACTCCATTATAAGAAGAAGACGGCATAGGACCTCCACACTATCAATGCGTTCACGACGCAAACTTTGTAACTTAACATCTCAGGCGAGAACGGCGCAACGCGATCTATGACATGCGGCACAGCTCTAGCACAAGCCACATTGCTTGTGCCCCCAGCCAGAGTGGCCGTACCGCATGTACTCGCAAACGAGCCGTTCCTGTGAGCCTAATACCATGATAAGGAGAAGCAGAGTGACGCGCATCACACATCTGGATTTTCTTTATGTCTATCGATGCCCTGGCCATTTTTGGGCGCGTTGTGGCTTTGCTAGTTGCCAGGTGCTAAGGCGCATTAACCACGCAGGACACGGAGGCACACAACGGAAAGACAAACGGGGCGGGTCATCACCGTGACAGGCAGTTCGGGAAATTTGACCCAATCTGCCAGTTTCACTCTCACCGTGCAATGAGGTAGTCGGTACTCTGCATGAAGCAAGTCTGACAGAGGAGGCGTCCGGCGCCTCCTCTTTTTTGTGTTCGAGAGCCCTGAGGGGGCCGGAGGAACCAAAGCCTGGCTGGCCAGCGCGCGAGGCAGGCTAATGCTTATTCGGTTCGCAGGGCCTCGATGACGTCGATGCGGGCTGCGCGCAGCGCGGGAATAGCCGAGGCAATCATCGCGCCCAGCAACAGCACCAGGGCTGCGCCGGACACGGGAAGCACGCCAGGCATTTTCAACTCGCCGATGAAACTGCCGGCCAGCCGTCCCAGCCAGAAACCGCCGGCCAGACCGACGACCAGTCCGCCAACTGCCATGGCTGCACCCTGGGCAATCACACCCATGAGCAGGTTGCGGGGCACGGCGCCAACGGCGAGGCGGATGCCAAACTCCCGCGTCCGTCCGCTGACCGAGAAGGCGAGCACGCCAGCCACGCCCACCACCGCGATGAGCAGAGCCACACCGGCGAAGACGCTCGAGATCAGCACGTTGAGGCGCTCCGGCGACAGCACTTCGGCGCGGATATCTTCCAGCGTGTTGGCATGCTCTACGGGCTGGTCGGCGGAGAGCTGGTGGACCACGCGCGTGATCGGCTGCACCAGCGGGTAAGGATCGGAACTGGTGTAGACCAGAAGATGATCACCGATGAAAAGCGGATCCTGATCGAAAGGATGATAGATGGTCATGGTGGGCCGGGGCGCGAAGTGCCGGTTGTCGATATCGGGCACGACGCCGACGATCCGCCGCGGCGCGGGAATCCCCCCGGGCGCGAACCTCAGGCGCGGATCGCTCCACTGCACGTAATGACCGAGCGCGTCGCCGTTGGGGAACATGCGCTGCGCCAGCGTCTGGCTGACAATGGCGACCAGCTCCTTGCCGGCGCGGTCAGAGTCGTTGAAGTCGCGTCCGGCCAGGACGGGAAGTCCCAGCGTAGCAAACAGTCCCGGCGAGACCACGGAATGTTCAGCCTGGGGCTGCTCCTCATTGGCTGCGGGTTTGTGACCATCCACAGAAAACGAGAGCCGAAAACCGCTATCGCGCCAGGGAGCGCTCGAGACCAGCGAGGTGTTGATTACGCCCGGCAGCACGAGGACCTGCTGCATTACTTTGCGGTAGTAATCCACGACTTCGGTGGGCGTCCGGCCTTGCCGCATCACGGGAAGGTTGACGACCATCACATGGCGCGTATCGAAACCGGTGCGGGCCGATTGCAGAGAAAGCAGCGTGCTGACAGTGGCCGCCGCCGCCGTAACCAGCACGAAGCAGGCGGCGATCTGCACCAGAGCAAAAATCTTGAGCTTGCGATTGGCGGTGCCGCTCATGCGCGAGCCCGCGGCCGCCGCCATCGCGTATCCCTGCGGCGCGCGCGCCGAGGGAAGCCTGGGAATGAAGGCCAGGAGCACCGCGGCAAGTACCGCCAGTCCGGCGCCTACCCAGAGCATGCTGGAGTCGATGGTCAGATCGAGGGCCCGCACCGAGTAGCGTGAGGCATACCGCGCCAGAACCGACACCAGCGGCCGCGCGATCAGCATGGCGATTCCGGCGCCCGCCAGGCAGAGCAGCAAACTTTCCGACAACAGCAGCCGGCGCAGATCGAGGGAACGCGCGCCGAGAGCGGCGCGGGTGGCAAGCTCGTTTTCCCGGCGCACCGTGCGCGCCAGAATCAGGTTGGCGACATTGGAGCAGGCAATCACGAACACCAGCACCGAGGCCGCCATCAGCACCAGCAACATGGTGCGGGCGCCCGAGGTCAGCTCGTCGCGCAGCAGCATGGCGCTGATCCGGTAGTCGCCCCGGGAGGGATAAGCCTCGGGGTGCTGCTTCTTTATGGCCGCGTATACGGAATCCAGCTCGGCCCGGGCTGCCGGCAGTTCGACGCCGGGCGCGAGCCGCGCGAACAGATCGGTCATGCGGTGTTCGCGATCGGTATTCATGGTGGCCGACAGGTGATGCGAGCTGGTCACCATGTTGGCGATGATCTCCGTGTCCTGCGGATAGGGAACCGATGGCTCGAGCACCCCGACCACCGTGGCGGTGTGCGAATCTATGAACGAACCGAGCCGCACCTGCTTGCCGATCACCGAAGGATCGCGGTTGAGGGCCGTGGACCAGAAGCGGCAGGTCAGCACTACCGCGCCCGCGGCCGCCGGACCGTCATCATGCTCGTTGAGCAGCCGGCCCAATACCGGATGCAGCCCCATGGTCTCAAAGAACGAGCCGCCAACCACGCCGGCGTGGACCGATCGCGGCTCTCCCAGGCCGACCAGAGTGAAGCCAATGACCGAGAAGTCGCCAAACGACTTCATGGTCTTCACGCGTGACTCGATATCCTTAATCTCCGGAACCGAGAAGGTGGCGTTGTCTCCATTCTCGCTCTGGCGGATGTAGATCAGCCGGCCCTCGTCGCGGTTGACCAGCGGCGCCAGCAGCACTCCGCGCAGCAGGCTGAACATGGCAGCGTTGGCGCCGATGCCCAGGGCCAGCGTCAGCACGACCGCCAGGGTAAGACCGGGAACCCGGCCCAACGAGCGCGCCGCAGACCGAAGATCGCGAAAGAAACCGACCAACTGGTCAAGCATTGGGATTGACCCCCTATAAAGGAGGAAAAGCAAGTTTTCAGCCACGCCTATGATGCTTCAAATAAAGGGAGTTAGCACGATATGAGTCCGGAGAGGTTGTTCGATTATGGAATGCTTGCGTTCGGAAACGAACTGGATCGGGGCGGAAGAGGTTCATCCCATTGAGGCTGAGGGAGGCGATCCGCAAGCTGCTTGGCTTTTGGTTGCGTAAAACGTTCCTTGGTGCCCCGTCGCGCCCCGGGTTTTTGAATGTAATGGCTATATTTCGCCAAACGCACCAGCAGTTGTTAGTTCCGGTTTGCTGACGCCATCGGCTCCGAACTGTCCAAACGTCAAAACCCATGCGACCAGACGGGCATGAAACCTTGATTTGAAAAAGGTGATTTGCTCTACATTAGAGTGCATCTTAGGAATATCCTCAACCTCGATAGTGAAAACAACCGAGAAAGCGCCGATGTCTGAGGCTCGATCGTCCATTGTGCCGAGTCTTGGACCGAGATCCTGGCTCCGAGCCTGCCTGATACTGCTTGCCGTCGTTTTCGCTACTACCACCATTGCCTATAGCTTTGCCTGGATGTACTACATTCGCTTGCGGACGCCAGTGGAACTGGGGCTGAGGATGCAGCTTGTCGCATCCGAGAGCTCGGTAGAGATCGTGGCGGTCGAGCCGGGTAGCGCGGCAGAACAGGCGGGACTGCAGGCAAGAGACCGGATCATCGCCGTCAACGGAGAAAATCTCACAGCGGCGGTCTCCACTCGCCTTTTTCGCGCGGCGGTAGCAGGCAAACCTGGCCAAAGCATCGATCTGACCATTCAACGCCCAGGCCAACCCCAGCCTTTCACCGCGCAAGCCGTGTTTCGTGCCGCCCGCAATCCGGTTACGGGGGCAAAGGCTGTAGCCTTCCAGATTCTTGGATCCTACCCGCTGGCGTTTCTGGTGGTTGGGTTGGTGGTTCTATTCATGCGGATGGAGGACCGCGACGCCTGGTTGCTGGCATTGTTGTTTGCCGGATTTATTACGGTTTCGAACATTCCGAACTCGTTCGCCGCTGCGCCCGCAGGCCTGCGCGTTTTCCTTTTGGCATATCGCGCGATCTTCCTCAGCTTGATTGCTCCGCTCTTCTATTGGTTTTTTGCCGTCTTTCCCTCGCGGTCACCGATCGACCTCCACTGCCCCTGGCTTAAATGGGTGCTTTTGCTCACCGGCATTTCGTTTTGGCTTCCAGGAACGCGCATCGGCGGCCCGCAACCGCAGGCCGCCCTGGTCAGGATTGCCGGCGAAAAAGCCGCCGTGAACGGAATGCTCGTCTTTATCTACGGAACGTTCTTCCTGGGTCTGGTCTCCCTGGGCTGGAATGCCTTACGCGCTCCTAACGCGGACGCGAAGCGAAAGATCCGGGTGATCGTGTGGGGAGCGCTGGTCGGCATCACGCCGGCCGCAGTGGTGAAGATAGCCGCAGACTTCGCCGGATATCAACCGCCGTTTTGGCTGGACTTCTCGACTGTTTTCCTTGTGATTCTGTTTCCGATCGCCTTCGCTTACGCCGTGGTGAAGCACCGGGTGCTCGAGATCCCCGTCCTGCTGCGCCGGAGCGCCCGGTACGTTCTGGTGAAGAGAGGCTTTGTCGTTTTGCTTTTTCTGCTCGCGGTATCCGTCAACGTGCTGTTCACGATTTCGTTTTCCAAACTGTTCAAGGTGCCGCCCACCATCGCCATGTCGGTCGGAGTTGGGTTTGGAATCGTGCTGGCCTGGGTTTCGGCGCCGGGCGTGCGCCATGCCACTGGGCACATTGACCGGGCATTCTTCCGTGGCGCTTACGACGCGCGCATGATCCTGCAGGATCTGGCCCAGAAAGTCAGGAGCATCAGCAGTAAAGAAGATCTGGCCTCACTTCTCGAACAGCATCTTAACCTGGCCCTGCACCCGGTATCGCTGGCAATCTACCTGAAGAGCGGCGGAGACACTTTGGAAGCCGGTGATAAGGTCCCGCCACCATTGCGCAAACTACCCACCGAGTTATCAGGCATAGCCGAGCTTACCAGCCGGGGCGAACCCTGGGATATAACGCCAGGCATAAGCGCATTTCCGTTGGTGAAAGCCCTTGCAGCTCTTCAGCCCGAGTGTCTGGTTCCCGCGCTGGGCCGTTCCGGAGAATTGATGGGTCTCCTGGTGCTGGGGCCGCGGCGGTCTGAAGAGCCTTACTCCAACGAAGACAAACTCCTGCTGGGCTCCGTTGCGAGCCAGGCAGGGGTGACGCTGGAGAGCATCTCGCTTGCCGAAAAGATGGCAGAGCGAATGGAGGCCGACCGTCGCGCCGCTCAAGAGATGGAAATTGCCCGCGAAGTGCAACGGAAGCTCTTGCCGCAAGAGTGCCCGCGGCTCGAAACTTTCGACTACTGCGGCACCTGCATTCAAGCGCGAGCTGTAGGCGGGGACTACTATGACTTTGTTGACTTCGGTTCGGGCCACGTCGGGTTTGTCCTGGCGGACATCGCGGGAAAAGGTATTTCCGGCGCGCTGCTCATGGCGAATTTGCAGGCCAGCCTGGGCGGCCAATATGCTCTGGCTCAACAAGACCTGGCGCGGCTCTTGTCGGCGGTGAATCGCCTGTTCTACAAGAACACCGAGAGCAACCACTACGCCACCATGTTCTTTGGGATATATGAGGATGCCACTCGCACGCTGCGTTACGCGAACTGCGGTCATAACCCTCCTTTGCTGCTGCACCGGGAAGGAGGTGTTGAACGGCTGCCGGCCACCGCCACCGTCCTGGGCGCCTTTGAGAATTGGGAGTGTTCCATCGCCGAAGTGCAGCTTGCTCCCGGCGACATTCTCGCTATCTACACTGACGGCATCACGGAAGCGGCCAACGCTGCGGCAGAAGAATTCGGGGAGGAACGCTTGTTGCAGCTCCTGCAAGCGAATAGAAACCTGACTCCCACCCAGTTGCTGGAAAAAGTGCTGGGCGGCGTGCGGCAATTCAGCCCGGGCGAGCAGGGTGACGATCTAACTCTGATTGTCGGCCGGGCGCGCCATGCAACTCACGCCACCACATAGGGCACGAAGGAGCACAAAGGAATCGGCCACAGATTCTTCTGTACAATCTGTGACCGATGCCTTACGCCATCTCAGCCGATCGTCGAGCGTGCTCCCGTTCTCACCGGGAGCGCCGGCTTCTGTTGTTCCTATTGCTGGTCTTCTGCGCCGGTCTGCCGTCAAAAGCCGCGGAGCCTGCCTATCTCTATCGAGTCACGCTGGTGCAGGCCGCTCCAGGAAAGCTGACGGAGTTGATCGACCTCTACAAGGCGCGCGCGGCGGCCTTAACTTCCATTGGGGACGAGGCGCCGCTGTGGATGCGCCACAGCCAGGGCGATCACTGGGACCTGATGATTCTTTATCCCATGGGCGGCTATTCGGACTTCTATCGTCCGGAGCGCGTCGCCAAACGGCGGCAGGCTGAGGCGGCGAACGCTGCCGACAAGATCAAAGAGGACATCGCGTGGCAGGAAGATCTGTTCGCTTACGGCCCGCCGCTGGCCGATCTGCGCAAGGCGTTTGCCGGCGGCGGGTTTTTCCACGTGGAGATGTTCATCGCTCTGCCGGGAAAATTCGCCGACCTCTATCACGAGCGCGAGATGGAGAACGCCTACGCCAAGGCGCTCAAAGAGCCGGAGAACCTGATCTTCGTCCGCGACCAGGGAGCGGCGTGGGACATCTTCACCATCGGCGTCTTTCGCGACCTGAAGCATTACGCCGAGAGCGCCGACGTCCCCGCAGCCGATCAGCAGGCCGCGGCGCGTTCGGCGGGATTCGACTCCCCGGCGCAGATTGGTCCGTACCTGCGCCGCTTTATCCGCGAGCATCACGACACGCTGGCCGTGGCCGTGAAATAAGGGGCTGCTGGGCTCACGCCGGGTCACGCAACCAGTTGGAGAAAGATCTCGCGTATCGATTTTGCCGTCTCGTCCAGTTCATTCTGCAGGAATTCTCCGGAGTCTTTTTTCAGAATGCCGGCAGTCAGGCGCTGCGTGCTGGCGCGCGCGTGTTCGGCTTCAGGAATTTCTGGAATCGCTCGCCCGGTCACAAGCCTGATGACGTGGTCGATGGTTCGATAGAGAACCGCCGCTTCAGCTAGCGCCGCGTGTGACGGGGGATCGAGAATGCCCAGGCGTTGAAGATGGGCCAGCCGCTCAAGGGTATTTCCTTCCTCAACCAGCGCACGCCGCAGCATCAGGAACGAAGCGATGAAATCAATGTCGTAGAAGCCGCCGCGCGCCAGCTTGAAACTGTGACGGTAGCGATTCGACTTTTCCAGCCGTTCGCGCATCTCCAGCACTGCTTGCGCGAACCCCGGATGGCTCGCCATCGAAACGATCCGCCCGCGCACCTGGTCCAACACGCTGCCGGCGATGTCCTGCCGGCCGGCGATAAAGCGAAGTTTGCTGTAAGAAAGCGCCTCCCAGGGCTGGGCTTCGCCGGCGAGGTATCTTTCGATCTGGGCGGGAGTAACCACCAGTTCCCCTTCACCGCCGTGCGGACGCAAGCGGGCATCGACGGCGAAGAGGGTGCCATCTCGCGTATAAGCGGAGAGCACATGCACCAGCTTCTCGGCGGTCGTCCGCGCCAGATCATCGTCAACTCCGGGGTCCCGGACGAAGAGCAGATCGGCATCGGAGGCGATATCGAACTCGTAGGTGCCCAGGCGTCCGAGAGCAAATACGGCCAGATGGTCGTTCCCGCCAACGGCGTACAGGGCATTGTGAATCACGTCTTCGGCGGCGCGAGTGGTTTGCCGCATGGCATCGAGCGCGGAACGAGAAGAGAGTACGTCCCGGGCTCCGGCGAGAAACATATTCGTGCGGAATTCGCGGCGCAGCGAAGCCATGATTTCCCCAAGATCGCCCGTGGACGCAAGGCGATGCGCCGGTGTCCAGTCGCCGTCCGCATTCTCCAGATTGCGCAGCAGAGGCAAAGAGCCCGGGTAACGCAGCACGATGTCCGTCAGATAGTCGCTAGTCTCCAGCAGCCGCAACACCATTTCCGCAGACGGCAGATCGCGAAGCAGAGATAGGGATTGAGATAGGTGTGGTTCGCCGCCAGCCAGGGCAGAGAGCAACTGGTGCAAAGCGCGGCGCGCGTGGCGGCTGGGATTGGAACGCCGTAGCAGCGCCGCGAACTCAGGAGCATCAACGCGCTGCAGCAGTTGCTCCAGCGACGGCTCATAGACCGTCGTCATCGCTGCCGCTTTCGCCGCGCTGCCTTCCCTGTCCCTTTCGTTGTGAATGACACGGCGGTAGATTTCACTGACGCCAGCCATGCAGGTGTGGACTTGCCCGAGAATGGAATTCACCCCCGCTCCGGCAGGTTTGGGCAGCGACCGCCGCAGAACTTCAAGTTCCACCGCAGACTGCGGGAGCCGGTGCAACTGCTGGCCTCGCTGCAGCTGCAAACGATGCTCCACGCGGCGTAGAAACTCGTAAGCCGTGCCGAGCCTCTGGAAATCGCCGGTCTGGAGATGGTCTTTGTCATAAAGCTTCTGCAGCGAAAACAGTGTCCCGCCGGAGCGCAGCCATGGTTCGCTGCCGCCGTAAACGCGCTGCAGGCATTGCACCAGGAACTCGATGTCGCGGATGCCGCCGCGGTCGAGCTTTACGTCGGGCGGCGCATCTTCCCCGCGCGACAATAATGTGCGGCGTTTGCCTGAGTCGATTTTTTGGCGCGAGTGCAGCGCGGTCTCAATGGCAGCAAAATTCAAATGCTCCGTATAGACCCGGCTTTGGATGCCGCGCAAAAACGCGCGCGCCAGCGATGCTTCTCCGGCGACGTAGCGGGCCTTGATCAGCGCCTGCAGCTCCCAATCGCGAGCCACGCGGCAGTAGTACTCGAGCGCATGCTGGAGACTGACTGCCGGTTCACCTTCCTGCCCCTGCGGGCGCAGCCGCAGGTCGATGCGACAAACCGCCCCCTCCGTCGTGGGGCGGGAAAGGATTGTGGTCAGCAACTGCGACAATCGAACAGAATACTCATCGTTGTACGGCGACGATTCGCCGCGATCATAAAGGTAGAGCAGATCGAGATCGGAACTGTAGTTCAGCTCGCTGCCGCCAAGCTTGCCCAGGGCCAGCACGGCGAAGCCAGTCTTGGAGGCCGCCTGGTAGCGCTCCGCGAGCTGACGTTGCGCTTCGCACAAAGCAGCCTGGATGAGCACGTCGGCCAGCGCCGAGATCTCGCCCGTGGTTTCCCCCAGGGTGGCGATGCCCAGCAGATCGCGCAATGCGATGCGCACGTACTCCCGCTTCTTGAATCGTGCCAGCTGCAAAGAAATGTCGTCACCGCCGGAAGACGAGCGAAAGCCGGAGAGGCGCTGGCTGTACTGGTCGGTATCAAGCGAGCGTTCCAGGTTCTTTTCGCGATTGAGGGCATGAAGCAGGTCGCGATTGCCCAGGAGGGTCTCTCCCAGCCAGTAGCTATGGCCTACCATCACGATCGCGTAGTGCAGCAGGAAGTGGTTGCGCTCAAAGAGAGCCGCCAGCTCGGCGTGCTCGGCAACGAGTCGTTCGAACAGATTGAGAGACTGGTCAGGATCGGGCGATTCTTTCAGCAACAGCAGCAGGGTCGGGAGCAGGTGATCGGGCAGGCGCTCGCGCACGTTCTCCCAGTCGCGCCGGGCGCGTTCCGGCTCGCGGAACAGGCGCAAATCGATCACATCATGTCCGAAAGTAGCTGGCTTCGGCTTCAACAGCGCCAGCATAACAAAGAGTCCGGTGTCAAAATGGCCTGCCGAACCCGCCAGTCGGTACGCATGCCTTAAAATTCACCGGCAGACGTTCCACGGAGCAACCATGACCATGGCCAGCGACAATACGAATCTCTTACAAGGAATAAAGGTGGTCAGCCTGTGCATCAATACGCCCGGGCCGCTGGCGGCTGCGGAGCTGGCGAGCATGGGAGCGGCGATCACCAAGGTTGAGCCGCCGGCGGGCGATCCACTCAAGACCGCAGCGCGAAGTTGGTATGACGCCCTGGCCAGGGGGCAAACCGTCATCAGTCTGGATCTGAAAGACTCCGTCCAACGGGGACGTTTGGACGATCTGCTGGCCGAAAGCGACCTGCTGCTGGCCTCGTTTCGTCCCTCGGCCCTCGAGCGCCTGGGACTAGACTGGCAGAGTCTGCACCGGCGCTTTCCGCGGCTATGCTTTGCCGGCATCATCGGCTATCCCGCTCCCGACGAGGAGCGCAGTGGGCACGACCTCACCTATCTGGCTGACACCGGCTTAGTCGCCCCGCCGGCCATGCCGCTCTCGCTCTACGTGGATCTAGCCGGAGGCCAGCGCTGCGCCGCCCAGTCACTGGCTCTGCTGCTCAGCTTTGCCCGCACCGGCCAGGCAGGATGCGCATGGATTTCTCTCTATGAATGTGCCGAGGAGCTTGCCGCGCCCTTGCGAGCTGGGTTGACTCAGCCAAGCGGCGGGCTGGGCGGCGGCTCACCTTTTTACGGACTTTACCAAACCAGCGACGGCTGGATCGCGATCGCTGCCCTGGAGCCGCATTTCGCGCGAAAACTGCTATCCGAATTGGGCATGACCGGCCCCGATCGCCAAGCCCTGGCGCACGCATTTGCCGGGCAAACTGCAGAGTGGTGGGATCAATGGGCCGCGGCTCGCGGACTGCCGCTATCGGTGGTTCGCACCAACTCATAAATCTGTGTGGGACACTTTACAATTCCTTACCCAATTTCCATCTCTTCACGGCAAGACCAGGCCGACATCCGCTTTTCGTCGCAAAGGGAAGCACGCGATCACCGAAGATTCACAAATACGAATTTGCATATTCGCTCACCCAAAAGCATACGTGAATTGGAATTCAATAAATGATGACGCTCCCATGCTAGAAGTACCAAGCCATTTAAAATCATTAGCTTAAATGTTTCAGAGTGAACTGGCACACTTCATGCATTAGGACCCCGATAGGACGGCTGTGTTTTTCCTGTATTGGGGCTTACGGCTAGCGCAATCTCTCATAGATTCAATCGGAACGGGCCGAACCACGGCGACACAATGCTCAAGAAAAATCGCGTGGCGATACAACAAGTGGCAGCAAAACACTTCTTGGAACCCGGCGCGAGAAGCGGGCTTTTCATTACCACACCGATCACACCGCAGTGAGGAGGGTTGGGCAATGTCTCTCAGTATTTATCTAACCGGCAAGAGCAGGATCACGGCAGTTGTATGCCTGGCGCTGTTTGTGACCTTCATGGCAGGCACTTTGTGGCCGCAGGCCACCATTTCCACTGGCGGCATTCAAGGAACTGTTTTCGATCCCAACGGCGCAGTCGTGCCGAGTGCCGCGGTAACGATTACCAGCAAAGCCACGGGCGCATCGCAAAAGACGAGCACGACCTCTTCGGGAACGTATGCCTCAGGCGCGCTGATTCCGGGATTGTACGAAGTGCGAGTGGAAGTAAAAGGCTTCCGCACCGATGTCCTCACCATTACCGTGCAGGTCGGCGTCATTGCCAACGGCAATGCGACACTGGCGGTGGGCCAAACTTCAGAGGTTGTAGAAGTCACCGGAGCGGCGGTGGCTGTTAACACCGAGCAGGCGACCGTTCAAGGCGTGCTCACAGTACAGCAGATCGAGAATCTGCCGATCAATGGCCGGAACTTCCTTGACCTGGCGCAGCTTGAGCCGGGCGTGCAGATCCAGGACGGCGGCAACTTTGATCCCACCAAGAACGGCTTCTCTTCGATTTCCTTTGGCGGCCGCTTCGGACGGACCGCACGCATCGAGGTCGATGGCGTTGACATCAGCGACGAGACCGTCGGCACCACCACCCAGAATCTTCCCGCCAGCGCCATTCAGGAATTTCAGGTCGAGCAATCTTCATTGGACATGTCGACCGAACTCACTTCCTCGGGCGCGGTAAATGTGGTCACGCGCTCTGGGACCAACAAGTGGCATGGCGAAGGCTTTTATCTTTTCCGCGACCACAGCATCGGTGCAAAGATTTCTGATACCGATCTCTATTACCAGCGCAACAACTACGGCGGCAATCTGGGCGGTCCCATCATCAAAAACAAGCTGTTCTTCTTTGCCGACGTCGAGCGCTTGCAGCAAGCGTTGATTGTTCCGGTTTCCAACCAGCCGCCGTTCACAGCTCTCAATGGGAGTCTGAGTTCGCCGTTCCGTGATACCAACGGAATCGCCAAGCTGGATTACCATTTCAACGACAACGTGAAGCTCTTTTACCGCTTCTCTTACGAACAGAACAGCAACATCAAGGGATTCATTCCCAACACCTTCCAGCCCTTTGACAACGTTGATCACACGCCCGTACATGCCGGCGGCCTGGACTTCAATACTGGCCCCTTCACTCACCAGTTCCGTTTTGGCTACACCAAGTTCCGCAATGGAATCACGGATGCGTCGCAGAACGCATTTAATCCATTACCCGGAGCGGCCATCACCATAGGTCCGGTGGCCAACTGCCTGACCGGCGGCGCGGATGCGTTTTGCTCAGGCGCGAATTTCCTGGCTCCGCAGGAGACCTTCCAGCAGAACCTACAGTTCAAGTACGACGGCAGCAGGATTATCGGGACGCACATCCTGCGCTATGGTTTTGGGTACAACCGCATCCAGGGCGGCGGATTTGCCGAATTCATAGGTATTCAGCCCATACTTAACTCCTCGACAGTTGCCGCGGCTCCGCCGTTCGCGGGCGGCGCCAGCAACCCGCTGAACTACACCGCTGACAACGTCTTTCTGGGCAACGGACAGGGCTTTTCTTCGGAAAAACCAGCGTTTGGTCTGCCCGGCGGCGGACTGGGGCCGGACAATCGCATCCAGCTCTATGTGGGCGATTCCTGGAAGATCAAACCCAATCTGACCCTGACCTACGGCCTGCGTTATCTTCATGACACAGGACGAACTGACAGCGACGTAGCTCCGCTGCCATGCTCGACTCTTGCTCCCGGATTCGAGGCGGCCCTTGCCGCTGGTGGCACACCCTGCACTACCAATATCGGCGACCTGTTCGGTCCTGGGCTAGGAGCGGCTATTCGTACCCCGGGATTGAACTTCGCCCCGAACGTCGGCTTTGCATGGCGCCCGGCCAACAACTCCAACACGGTCGTCCGTGGAGGAATCGGCATTTACTACGAAAACTCCATCTACAACAACAATCTATTCAACCGCCCAGCCCGTCTCCCGCAGGGGTTGTTCCTGGCTACACCGCAAGTCTGCCAGAACGGCGCGCCGAATCCGAATTTCTCCATGCCCGATGGCAGCCCCATTCCTGTCAACCTGGCTGCAATTTGCGGAGCGCCGATCGGAACTGTGGGCGCTCAGTTTGCGCAACTACAGAATGCGTTCCAGGCCAGCACTGTAGCCGCGGGACCAGCGGTTAATGGTGTGTATCTCGGTAACACCCTGGAGGCCAGTCTGGGTTTAACCGGGACTGCGATGCTGGCTCCCAACTACCAGACGCCGCGTTCGGTACAGATGAACATCGGTCTTGAACACCAACTGGGCAAGGGTGTTGTGTGGAGCGCGGACTACATTCGCAATGTCGCCACCCATACATTCCTAGCAGTGGATGTGAATCACGTTGGTGATATCAAATTCTTTAACAAGGGCAATGCACAGGCGGCGATCGCCTCTACTCTCGCGTTCTGCGGTGCGGCCACCATCAATGACGCCATTGCAAATTGTCCCGCAGATCCCAGCGGGCACGCCAATATCGGGACGTTCGCGGCGAATGGCCTGGACTCCGGAACTAATCTCTGTTTCGGGGGGCCCTGCCCGGCGGCGGCGTTCCCCGGACAAAATCCTAATCTGGGCGTGAACCAGATGTTGTTCCCAGCGGGTCGTTCGGTTTACAACGCGCTGTCGACATCTCTGCGCGCCAACGTGACCAGGCCTTTCAGCGGAGTGAAAGCGCTGAACTGGCAGGTGTCGTACTCGCTCTCGCGCTATGACAGCACGGCACAAGACTCGGATTTCATCAATAACGCGAACGACAACAACCATCCTGTAGCAGCCTTCGGCCCGGACGGCTTGGACCGCACGCACCAGCTATCCTTCGGCGGTACCTTCGACTTCCCCGGCTACTTCCGTTTTGGCGTAGTAGGTCACGTGTATAGCCCACTGCCGCTGGATCTGAGACTGCCCGGGGGAGGCGCCGGCGGCATCTTCATCAGCGATCCCACGGGAAGCGGAACCAATGACGGGAGCGGAGCTTACCTGGGCTTAGGGGGCATTGTTCCCGGCTCGAATATTGGTTCGTTTGGCCGCAGCATCAAGTCGGGTGATCTGGCTTCGTTCATCAGCAACTACAACAACACGCTGGCCGGAACCGCGACCCCAGCCGGTCAGGTGCTCATCAACAACGGCCTGTTTACACTGGCCCAGCTTCAAGCCATCGGTGGGGTATTCCCCGCTCTGCAGCCGCCAATCCAGAATATCGGCCTGGGCTGGCTTAAGACACTCGACTTGAAAGCGAGCTATCCCAGAAAGTTCGGCGAAAACCTGGTGATTGAGCCGAGCGTTTCCGTGTTTAATGCGTTGAACATGGCCAACTTCGATCTGCCCGGAAACACGCTGAGCGGTAACCTGGCGGGTTTCGGGACCGGGGAGGGCGGCGCGGTCAACAGTGCCACGACCGCCAATCGCACCACCCGTGTTGGACCAGGATCGGGCGTCTTCGATCTCGGCGCGCCGCGCGTGATCGAATTTGGGTTGAAACTGACCTTCTAAGTTTCCCGATCGTTTCTTTCGTCCGCTGTGCCCTCGGGCACAGCGGCTCTTTTTTGCGTGTTAGGATGGCTGTCCTAATTGTCCCCATACCAGGAGCAATGATGTGTTTCAAAAGGACCTTCTAGCGGGCAAGCGAATCCTGATTACCGGCGGCGCCACCGGACTGGGCAAGAGCATGGCGCAGCGATTTCTGGAGCTGGGCGCGGCGGTCTACATCTGCGGGCGGCGCGAGCCGGTTTTGCAGGAAGCCGTGGCTGAGTTGAGCAAGGCCGGCGGCGGCCCGGTGAAATCTTTTGTCTGCGATGTGCGCAAGGCCCAGCGCGTAGAAGAAATGATCGCCGAGATCTGGCGCGAGGGCCCGCTCGACATCCTGGTCAACAACGCTGCCGGCAACTTTCTGGCACGCACTGAGGAGCTTTCGCTGGGTGCGTTCGAGGCCGTCATCGGGATCGTACTCATGGGCACGCTGCACTGTACGCTGGCTTGCGGACGGCGCTGGATCAAGGAAGGCCATCGCGGCACCGTGCTCAGCATCACCACAACCTACTCGGAACACGGATCGGCCTACGTCGTTCCCTCGGGCGTGGCCAAGGCCGGAGTGCTCAATCTCACGCGCAGCCTGGCCGTGGAGTGGGGTGGGCGCGGGATCCGTCTCAACGCCATCGCTCCAGGGCCGGTGCCGACCGAAGGCGCTTTCTCGCGGCTGATGCCGGTAAAGTCGCTGGAGGCACTGGCCAAGAAGCGCAATCCGCTGGGACGATTCGGCACTCATGAAGAGCTGGCTAATCTGGCGGTCTTTCTCGTGAGCGACTACTCCGGCTACATCAATGGCGAGCAGATCGTGATGGACGGCGGCGAATTCCTGAAGGGCGCGAGCGAATTCAGCATGATGGGCGACCTGCTGACGGAAGAACAGTGGCAGGCGATGAAACCTAAGAAGAAATGACCTTTTCTGAAATCCCGCGCAGCGAGGGATCCCTATATCCTCGAATCTCAAGGCGAGGATACTTACCGCGTGTAGACCGATGGACGTATTGAGATCTCAGAACTAAAGCGGCCTTTTGGTTATAGAAATCCCTCGCTTCGCTGGGAATTTCAGAAGTGCTCTGCGCGTCGCGCGGCATCGCGGACTTTTGATAGCATCAATTCGTTATGAAAGCCATTCAAGTTCAAACGGTCGGTGGACCGGAAGTTCTGACGCTGGCCGATCTGCCTGTGCCCAGGCCCAAGCCGAATGAAGTGATCGTGAAGATCGCGGCCGCGGGCGTGAACTACATCGACGTCTATTTCCGCGAGGGACGCTATCCCGCTCCGCTGCCTTTTGTCGATGGCCAGGAGGCAGCCGGTGTGGTCAGCGAGGTCGGCAGCGAGGTCAAAACCGTGAAGGCCGGCGACCACGTCGCTTACACGGGAATCCTGGGAGCTTACGCCGAGTATGCGGCCGCTCCGGCGGACCGCGTGGTGAAAGTGCCCAAGGGAGTCAGCGATCAGCAGGCTGCCGCGGCCATGCTCCAGGGCATGACCGCGCACTACCTGGTGCACTCCACCTACCCGCTCAAGAAAGGCGAGACCACTCTGATTCACGCCGCGGCCGGCGGCGTGGGACTGCTGCTGGTGCAGATGGCAAAAGACCTGGGCGCGCGCGTGATCGGCACCGCAGGAACCGACGAGAAAGCCAAACTGGCCCGCGAAGCCGGCGCCGACGAAGTTATCGTTTACACGCGCCAGGATTTTGAAGCGGAAACCAAGCGCCTGACGGACGGCAAGGGCGTGCACGTGATCTACGACGGCGTGGGTAAGAGCACCTTCGATCAGGATTTGAACGTGCTGCGCCCGCGCGGCTATCTGGTCTTGTTTGGCGGAGCCAGCGGCGCGGTGCCGCCCTTTGATCTCATCAAGCTCTCGCAAAAAGGATCGTTGTTCATCACCCGGCCCACGCTGGCCAGCTACATCGCCACCCGCGAGGAACTGGAGCAGCGCTCCAGCGATATTTTCAAAATGATAGTCGCCGGCAAGCTGAAGCTGCGCATTCCTCACACCTACAAACTCCAGGACGCGCAGCAGGCGCATCGCGATCTGGAAGGACGCAAAACCACCGGCAAGCTGCTGCTGATTCCATAGAAGAGCGGCTTTGGCTTTTGGTTCTTGGCTTTTTGCTTGTATTTTTTTTAAAAAGGTTTCTTCATGGTTTACGCCATTGCGCAATTGATCATTACTGACCGCGCTGCTTACGGGCGTTACCAGCAGCGCTTCATGGGCGTAATGAAGAAGTTCAAAGGGCGAGTGCTGGTGAACGACGAGCATCCGCAGGTCGTGGAAGGCTCCTGGGATCGCGAGAAAGTCGTGGTTCTGGCTTTTCCCGATGAGCCTTCCTTTCGAGAATGGGCGGAGTCGCCCGAGTACACGGAGATCGCAAAAGACAGAAAAGCTGGAGCGAATGCCGTGGTTCTGCTGGTCAACGGCGTTCCCAGCGCAGCCTGAAGGCAAGTAATCGCCTTTGCGGAGTTCCATGAACGACTTCTGTCGCGAACTGGGGATGACGGTGCCGGTAGTTCTGGCGCCGATGGCGGGCGGGCCCTCTACGCCGCAACTCGCCGCTGCGGTGAGCAACGCCGGCGGGCTGGGCTCGCTGGGAGTAGCCTACATTTCGCCGCAGAATATCGCCGATGAGATCGCCCGCGTCCGCGCGCTCACCCAAGGGCGGTTCGCGGTCAACTTGTTCTCGCCCCAGGGAATGGAACCTCTGCGCGGTAACGTCGCCGCGGCCGAGAAATTTGTCGCTGCATATCATCAGCGGCTCGGCCTGGCGCCCCCGAAGCTTCCCCAGAAGTCTCATGAAGACTTTGATCAGCAGATGGAAGTCCTGATCCGGGAACGCGTGCCCGTGGTGAGCTTTACTTTTGGATTGTTGCCGGAAAAGACGATCGCAGCTCTCAAAAAGCAGAACTTGTACATCATTGGCACAGCCACAACCGTGGAAGAAGCGCGCCTGATCGAGAAGAACGGCGCCGACGCTGTGGTCGCCCAGGGCGGCGAAGCAGGGGCGCACCGGGGGACCTTCGCGGTTCCCTTTGAGTCGGCGCTGATCGGCACCATGGCGCTGGTGCCGCAAGTGGTCGACGCGGTCAAGATTCCCGTGATCGCTTCCGGCGGCATCATGGACGGGCGCGGCATCGTGGCCGCGCTAGCGCTGGGAGCGAGCGCCGTGCAAATGGGAACAGCATTCCTGGCCACCAGCGAGGCCGGCACCAGCCCTGCTTACCGCGCCGCTTTGCGCCAGGCGCGCGAAGATCAGACCACGGTGACGCGGGCCTTCTCCGGGCGCATGGCCCGCGGCATCAGCAATGAGTTCATCGAGAAATGGAACGCATCAGGACTGACGCCGCTCTCCTATCCATGGCAGAACGCGTTGACGCGGGAGATGCGGCGCGCCTCTGGCGCCAGCGATCCCGGCCTGCTCTCGCTGTGGGCGGGACAGGGCGTGCCCATGATGCGCGAGGGACCGGCAGCGCAGCTGGTCCACCAACTTCGCGAGGAGATGGGGCGCGCATTTGCAGAGTTGGGCGGCTCGATCCAATGAAGGAATGCGCTCGCGCAGCTTTCCGGATAAAGATAACCGAAGAACATACAAGGAGATGAGGGAGGTCAGGATGATCGTCCGCGTGTTTCGTGCATTGGTACATCCAGGCAAGCAAGCTGAGTTTGAAGCCAAAGTGCGTGAACTCTCAATCCCATTGGTAAAGGCGCAGCGCGGGCTGGTGGCGTTCTACTCTGGACGGCCGCTGGAATCGAACCCTGAAGAGTTTGCCATGGTCACTCTGTGGGAGAGTTTGGCCCACCTGAAAGCTTTTGCTGGCGAAGATTGGAACCATTCTGTGATCCCCGAAGAAGAGCGTCCACTTCTCGCAGAGAGTTTCGTCCATCACTATCAAGTCATCGACAGTTCGCAAGGATAAAAATGGCGCGCCCTTGTGGGGCGCGCCATTTTCTTCGCCGCTATTTTGCTTCTCTTATTGCTCCACTTGCGCCGACTGGCCTTCCGCGGCGTGCATCACCACGAAGGCACTGCCGCCTCGGGACCAGACGAGCACCAGCGCGTCCTGGCCCGCAGGCACATTGTTCAGCTCGCGCTGCACATCGGCCGGGGTCTTGACGTCATGGCGGTTCACCTGCTCGATCACGTCGCCCTGGGAGATACCGGCGTTATCGGCCGGGCTGCCCGGTTGAACGTTGGCCACGGCCACGCCCTGCACGTTGCCAGGAAGCTCAAGCTGTTGGCGGACGCCGGGGCTGACTTCCATCAGCCCAAGTCCCCAGCGGGCTTTGCCGTGGGTTTGCCCGCTCTGGGACGAACTTTCGCTGCGGGCGTTCATTGCTTCAAGAGTCACAGGAACGGTCATGCTCTTGCCGTCGCGGTACACATCCAGGTCAACCTTGGTTCCGGGGCGATCCAGGCTGATCATGACCTGCAGTTGCCCGGAGTCGTCGATCTTCTTGCCGTTGACGCCGGTGATGACGTCGCCGACCTTGAGACCTGCTTTCGCCCCGGGAGAATCAGCCTCCACCTGGCTCACCAGCGCTCCGCTGGCTTTCTCCATGTGGAAGAACTTGGCGTTTTCCGGAGTCACGTCGGTGATGCCGATGCCGACTCGTGCGTGCTCCACCTTGCCGTTCTTGAGCAAAGCCTCAATCGTGGGCCGCGCTACCTGCGTCGGAATCGCGAAACCCATGCCCGAAAAAGATCCCGAGCCGGAGATCAGAAATGTGTTAATGCCGATGACTTCACCGCGCGCGTCCACAAGCGGGCCGCCGGAGTTTCCGGGGTTAATGGCCGCGTCAGTCTGAATGAACTGGCCGGGTTTGCGGCGGTCTTCGGAAAACGGATTGGTACGGTTCAGCGCGCTGACAATACCGCGGGTTACAGTGAAGCGGAAGCCATACGGATTGCCAAAGGCCAGCACCGTCTGTCCTGGCTTCAGATTGGTCGAGTCACCCCAGGGAACGCTGGGAAGATTCGAGCCTTCGATCTTCAGCAGGGCCAGGTCGGTGAGCGGGTCCGCGCCCACCAGCTTGGCCGGGAGCACGCGGCGATCGTTCATGGTGACGCGAATGTCCACCGCGCCATCGATCACGTGATTGTTGGTCACGATGTAGCCGTCGGGCGAGATGATTACTCCGCTGCCCAGGCCGTGCTCGATCTGCGGGCCCGGACGCATGTGCGGGAACTGGAACTGCTGCCCGAATCCCGGGCCGAAGAATTTTTCGATGGGATTCTGATCATCGTCAGAGTTGGAGTTGGGGAGTCCCTGCTGCGCGCGCCCGCGCGAGGTGACGGTAACGTTCACCACCGCCGGAGTCACGTGCGCCGCCAGCTTCTCCATGGCCTGGTCCAGCGAAAGCAGTGCGCTTACGCTGTTGTCATCTAGTGCCGCGGCCGCCGGTGCGGCGGTAGCGGCGCGGGCTGCCTGCGGCTTGAGAACTTCATAGCCTCCCGCCGCAAGAGCCACCGCCAGCGCCACGGCCGCAGCCAGCGAGCGCTTGGTTTTCCATTGAGTTGAGATCCATATTCTTATTGCGTTCATTGTCGTCTTCTACCTCTCGATTAACTAATTTATTAGTTATTGCTGATCGTTCTTCCCTCGATGCCGGAAAAAGCTGTTCCGGCTGTTCGCTCCTTAAGTCTTGTTGGGGACTTGTTTGTGGTGCGCCGGCACGTAGAAGTAAAACTCCACGGTGCTGATCTGCCAGCCGTGATCATCGCCGTTGCTGATGAATCGCCGGCTGCTGACCATCACCAACACAACCTCACTGCTCTGTGGCTGGCGGGCGACGGCCGGTTGTGACTGCGAATCGTTAGACAAGACCAGCTGCGCCAGATTGCCCTGGTCGCGCGACCGCTGTTTAACCGGCGTAACGGCGGCACGGTGTGTAAGATCGCGGCGCTGGATCGTACCCGCGGATCTGTGCGCCGAACGCGGACGCGAAATTTTTTCCGACTGGTATCTTAAATCCGCCGGTAGGGCTTGCACCGGGGTTGTGTTGCTCAGGCTTGTCGGCGTAACCGTAGGCCCGCCGCTTCCAACCCTCATGCCACGATTGCCGACGACCTGTCCGCCGACCGGTGGGGCAGCAGCCATCGAGGAGCCCGGGTTGTGCGCATCGCTGAAACCGACAAGTTCTGTTGTATTGGGGGCGCACACGGCGCAGAGAATCGCAGCGCCGGCGACCATGGGAATCGCCGGTTTCCATACCCGGGTTGTCGACGAACGCCTGCTGTCGAGAATTCGCATGACGCGGCGGGAAAGCTGCTTCACGCGTGAAACCGCGGCCTGGGCCAGAGCCAGCTGCCGCCGCAGAAAGCTCTTTTCCGCGACGTAAGCCAGGCATTCGGCGTAATGTCGCGGACTTTCAGTTTCCGCAACCACCGCGTCGTCACAAGCCATCTCGCGGTCCAGAGCCAGCTTGCGTTCGATCCAGAGAATCCCCGGATGAAAGAAGAGCAGCGCGCGAACCAACTGCTGCGCCAGGTTGGTCCAGTCATCGCAGCGGCGCAGGTGCGCCAACTCGTGCAACAGGACGTATTTGAGGTTCTCCTGCGCCGGCCTTTCTTGCCCCTGAGACCGGTGCTCCGCTATCAACCACGCGGGAAGAATGATGGCCGGGCGGAAGAACCCAATGGCGGTCGGAACCTCGACTGCAGAAGAAACCAGAAGTGAAACCCGGCGCCGTCCGCCGCGGCCGGTAATCAGACTGAAGATTTCCGGATCAAGATCGCGCGGCGTCAGCTCAAGTGAGTCCTGGCGCAGGCGGCGAAGCTTCCCCAGTCCGACAGCCACGCGTAAAAGTCCGGCCGACGCCATGACGCCCCAGGCGACAAACACATATTCAGCCCACGAAATCGAAATCGTAAACACAGTATGCGCAGGCGAAGAGATCTTGGCTGCCAGCCAACCGCTCGGAATGAATGCCGAGAAAGGCAGCGCGGCAACGGCCAGCATGGCCGAAAACCACACGGCAAAGCGCGTCTGCGAGTTACACGCAGGCAGCAGCTTGAGCGCAGCGGAAACCATAACCACCAGAGCAGTGCCCGCGATGGCGCAGAACAGGAGGCGCTCGAGTGCCAGCGCTACCAGTGAATGAGAAGAAGCAGGCAGCATCATGCCTTGGCCGCTCCTTCCTTCTCGCGCGAATCGCCGTGCAGCAGATCGCGCAGGCGCCTGAGTTCGTCCTGGTCCAGGCTCTGGTCTTCGAGCAGATTGAGGACCAGCAACTCGTGGGAGTTATTGAAAAAACGGCTCAGCAGGTGGCGCACCTCGGAGCGCGTCGCTTCTTTTCTACCCACCAGCGGCTGGTAGATGTGAGCACGCCCGTCCTTTAGGTGCTGTACGTAGCCCTTCTTCTCCATGATGCGAATAGTTGTCAGAACAGAGTTGTAAGCCAGCGTGTGATCGCCGACCAGGGCCTCCAGAAGCTGGTGCACGGTCGCGCGACCCTTGTCCCATAAAACTTCCATCAACCGCAATTCCGCTTCCGTCAGAGTTGGCGATTTACGTCGTGGCAAAGCTTGACTCCGGAATTTCTTGAGCTCTCCTATCTATAGACGCCCGCGTTTGGAAAAAGTAACTAATATTTTAGTTATTCCACCCGTCACACTGTTTCCAATCTTGTAAACTGTTGACAACACAGACCACTAACAACGGCGACGGCTTGGATCTCCGACTACTCCGGACCACAGACCCCTAGGGACAGCCTTCCCGGCTTGCGTATTTTCCCAACCGGGAATGACCGTCTCGAATCACGCCCCATCCATGCGGAATTCTGATCGAATCTGCCACTACCAACCGGTAGCAATCCTATGCAACTCCTTTATTTTCAGCTCACCTGATCACCGGACCACCGGATCGCCCTATGACCTACCCCCTACCCCCCGGTTTCAATCCATTTCAATCCACTTCAATCCAAGTCAATCCAGAACTGCATAATTTTGCCGTGCAGCGAGATTATGCAGTCTTGCTCTCGCCAGCCATCGAATCCTCCTGTCAGGTACCAGGGGCCAAATACCAAATACCGCGCAGCCAGGGCTTCCTTAAGGTTTTCAAGAACACGAAGGGCCGCCCTGAGACAACCCGGAAACGTCTTTACCTTGTCACGATAATAACACGATATCGTAAAAGTTAAGACGGCATTTGGCCATTGTCCAAGTTCGCGTCTCCCTGTTGTTTCGGGGCTGAATGCTGAGTGCGAGTGCTTTTTCCCGGCGCCGCACCGATCAGTTCGAGGAATTGGGCCGTTTCTTCAAAAACCAGACTCGAACCTTGCAATCGCGCAACGCCGAAATCGAAGGATGGATTCTCGGAGTGGAAGCGTAAGCCAAAGGCGTCTAAACGGGTGCTAGTTCGGGTTTGATGTTGCGTCGCAAACTGAACCATCGTGTCAGGTTGTAGCTGAGGCAGGCCCAGGTCGCTTCCCACAGCCACTTTCAGACGACCACGACAGCGGAACTGCCGCAACCCGTAGCGTTCCTTAATCCAGGCGTGCGGAAACTCCGCGATCTGCGATCATTGCCGATAGATTTGTCGTGCATCTGCGGTCGCCATCTTGGTCTTGAATGCCGTAGTCGCCGCAGGCTCCTCGATACGGGCAATCGATAGTTGAACTGAGAAAGCCAGGGTTGTCCTAGACGTTCAAACAGGACCAAATATTGGTTTCTACTCGCCGTAACAGATTGCAAAACAGCTAGTTACACAGGGTGTACTTTCTCTTATTGTCAGATCGCCCGCCCCGATGGAGGATTACAATTCCCAGCAGCTGTAGGGTCGAACCGGGATTACTTTCCGCACTTGTGGTTCACAGGAGCTGCCCCGATGCCGGCCAAATTACTTCGCATCCGAATCGCAAGTTTTGTTTTTGTACTATCACTCGCTCTCAGCGGGACCGGATACAGGGCGACAGCGCAAGCCGGCGCCGAGACTGGGTCCAGCCACGCTCCCAAGCAAAAGAAGACAGCCGCGGTCGAGCCGAATAAGGATAAGGAAGCGCGTAAGCTCTCGGAAGAACACCAGCTGGCGTACCAGACATTGGAAGCCTCCGAAGGCGCGGCACGCGGCTTTGAAGCGCCGATGCGCAGCTACGGCCTCTTGCAGATCGGCGCCACGCTGGCGACGCAGGACGCCAGCAAAGCCAAGGGGCTGCTGCGCGATGCCTTCACCGCCTCTCTGGAAATTCGCGACGACGATGACACCAAATCGAGGCTGCAACAGGAGATTCTGCGTGCGCTTCTACCCTTGTCGCAGCCGGACGTGGAAGAGTTGCTGCCGCAGGCGGAGAGCAGCGTGCGCCGCCCCATTACCGACCTGATCGTGGGCAACTACGCGCAAAGCAAACAGTTCGACAAAGGTCTGGAGCTGATCAACCAGATCGCCGCGGTGGACGAATTTCCATACGCCAGCGCCGGCAAGCTGATGGATGCCATGCCGCCGGAGATGATGGCCGAGAAGCAGGCGCTGCTCATTCAGGCCGTGGCCAGTTACAAGAGCCATGAACATCCCGATGTGCGCATCGGCCCCGGCACGCTCACGGGGATGATTACGCATTTCGCTTCAATCATGCCCCCGCGGCTGGTGCTGCAGGCGATTGACGAGGTCCTCAGTCAGACCAAGTCGAAGGCCAATCAGGACATCCGCCTGGCCGGTACCGGCGGCAGCGCCAGTTTTGCCAGCGACTACCAGTACCAGCTCTTCGCTCTTTTGCCGACGCTGCGGAAGCTCGATCCCAGTCGGGCCCGGCAACTCCTCGACGAAAACCAGGATTTGCAGGCCAAGATGCAGCAGTTTCCTGACGGCATGAGTTCCCTGATGCCGCCGCCGGTGGCAGGCGCAGGAGCAAAGGGAACCGGCCCCAATACCAGCAGCACCATGTTTCGCACCGTCACCAGTGACAGAGCCGCGGGTGCTTCTGGCCCCGGACCGGCTGGGGCACCGCCGATCGGTACGGTACAGGATTACTTGCGGCGAGAGATGCGCGCCAAGATGGAGTCCATCGCGTTGGAAGCAGAGGCCGACCCTGCCCAGGCCATTGCCCACAGCGCAGCCCTGCCGCTGCAGATGGATGATGGCCCGCAGAAGAGTTCGCCAAGGTCACAGGCGCTGGAGAGCATAGCACGCGCCAACGTCAAGAAGAGCCCCGCAGCAGCCGAGTCGGCTTTGGGCGAGTTGCGGAGAGTGGTGGTCGACCTGCCACCGCGCACCCAGGCACAGTACCTGGCCGGCGCCGCCGACCTTTATCTGCAGATGGAGGCCAGGGAAAACGCCGAGAAGGTAGTCGGCGAAGGCTTCAAGGTGGCGGAAAAACTGCTGCTGGAAGACACCGATCCCGAAAGTCCCAATCAGGCGCTGAAAGCCTGGTGGCCCTCCACCGATGCGTACCGCCGCTTTGTGGAAGTCGAGACGAAGATTTCCTATCGCGCAACGATCGGACTTCTGAAAGAAATGAAGGATCCTGAGATTCGGGCAACGGAATCCATCGTGTTCGCCAGATCCCTGCTGGGACTGCCGCTGAAGCGCTTCACGGTGGTGGAAAGGCGCGGCAATAACACAAAGTCGTACACCACCGACTCCAATTGAGGACCCTAAAAAAGCGGGGGAAACCGCGCTTTTTCCAGGGCTTTGGTCATTTGTAATCGCGCCAAGCGGGTGATACCATCGGCTCTTTGGGAGGTTCCTCAGAATGTCGGACAGAGACAGCGGTAGCAATTTCATGTGGTTTCTGGCAGGGCTGGGTTTTGGCGCTCTTCTGGGTGTGCTGTATGCGCCTCGTTCGGGAAAAGAGACGCGCGACGCCATCATCAACAGCGCTCAGGAAGGACGCGAGTTCATCAAGACCCGCGGCCGTGAAGCGCGCGACCAGATGAACGAATGGGTCGATCGTGGCAAAGACGTGATCGGCCGCCAGAAAGAACAGTTCACCTCGGCTATCGAAGCCGGGCGTCAGGCCTACCGCGAAGCCAGCAGTGGAGAGGGCAAGAAGAGCTAGGCCGCCAGGTTATTTCTTCCCGATGATCGCGAACGGCACCATGTTGGCTTTTGTGATCGTGGCTGCAGTGGCCATCGTCCTGCAGACGGCGATCCTTTTTGCCCTTTACCATGCCACGCGCGAATCAGCCACGCGAATGGAGGCGATCGTCGGGAGGCTGGAACAGAATGCCACGCCGGTCCTGGCCACGGCCCAGGCCATCCTGGACGACGCGCAGCCCAAGATCGCAGAGATCACCAGCAATCTTGCCGAAAGCACGGCTATGGTCCGCGCCAACGTGGCCCAGATGTCGGAAGCCACGGGAGAAATCGTGGACCGCGCGCGCTACCATGCGGCGCGGCTCGACGAGCTGGTCACCACTACGGTCGATAGGATTGAACTGGCCAGCGAGGTGGTGCACCACGGCGTGCTCGGCCCCGTGCGGCGCGTCCAGGCGATTGTCCAGGCTGTAAGCGCGGGAATCGGATTTCTTCGCTCTCATCGCGCTCGCAAAAAAGCCATCTCCAGCAACGGCGGCCCGGACGAAGAGATGTTTATCTGACCCCTATCCCGTACGCAGCGAGCGATCCTTTTCAGTGAAGCTACTCTGACCTTGCCGGTCAGAATCAATCTCACTACCTTCCAAACTTTACCGAGACCCGCCCTCCCGGCGAGATCCTTGTTCCCGGTTCCGGCGATTGATCGCGGCCGACTCCGCTCCCTGTGACTTCCAGTTCAATCCCCGCCGAATCGGCCTCGTCGAGCGCGGTGCGCAGCGCTTTACCGCGGAAGTCGGGAACCACAACGCTTCCGCCGGTATCGATAACCACTGTGCCCATCGCTGGCGGAGTTGCCGCTGCGCTGGCTGGAGGATGCTGAATGGAAAGAGAAGGCTGCGGTGTCGGCCATTCTGCCGGCGTGCTGGAAGCCAATCGCGTTGTCGATGAGGTGGAGACAGCGGGAGTCGCCGCCGGCGCAGAGTGCGCTGCTGTCTCCGGCTCCGCGGCGCTGGCAATGTAGTCCGGCGATCCTTCGCTCAGGTCCCGGTCTTTGGCTTTGGCTCGCAGCTGCCACCGCCGCGTATCCTGAATTTCCACATCATGAGAAACGTTGAGATAGCCCAGCACCTGCTGCATTACGCGCGCGAATACAGGAGCCGCAGCCAGTCCGCCCTCGTGCGAACCTGCCGTTGGTGAATCCAGAATCACCAGCACGCTCAGCGCGGGATTGTTGACCGGGGCAAAGCCGGTGAATGACGCCACGTAATGCGACTTGGAATACCGGCCGGTGGCGGGGTCGGTCTTCTGCGCGGTTCCGGTTTTGCCCGCCGAAGTGTAGCCGTTCAGAATCGCCTTCACGCCCGTGCCGTGAAGCACCACTCCCTCCAGCATGTGCTTCAGACGTCCGGCGGTGAGCGGCGAGATCGCGCGCCTGCCCAGCGCGGGATGGAAGGCGATCAACTGCGGCGTGCTGCGCGGCGCGGTGGTAGCGGCAAGAATGCGCGGGGGAACAAAGACGCCGTCATTGGCAATCGTTGAGGCCATGGAGATGAGCTGCAGGGGAGAGACGCCGATCTCCTGCCCCATCGAGATGGCGCCGATGCTGACCTTGGACCATCGGCTGGCCGGCTTGGTCAGGCCGCGCGTCTCTCCGGGAAGCTCGATTCCGGTCTGCGAACCGAAGCCGAAAGCGCGAATGTAGTGATCAAAGCGCTCGTCGCCCAGGCGCAGCGCCAGCTTAATGGCCCCGACGTCGCTGGAGTTCTCGAGTATTTGCGTAACTGTCAGCGCGCCGTAGGGTTTGTGATCGTGAATGAGCCGGCCGTTCACCACGATGGATCCCATCTGGCAGTCGATGACCTCATCGGGGTTGGTCAGCTTCTCTTCCAGCGCCGCTCCCAGGGTTACGATCTTGAAAGTTGACCCTGGCTCGTAGATGTCGCTAACCGCGCGGTTCTTAAGCGACGACGTGCTGGCGCGGTTGAACAGGTTCGGGTCGAAGTTCGGCCAGTTGGCCAGCGCCAGCACCTCGCCGGTATGCGGGTTCTCCACGATGATGGTCCCGGCCTCGGCGTGGCTTTCCGCGACAGCGCGCTGCAGCTCGCGTTCGGCGATGTACTGGATCTTCTCATCCAGCGTGAGCACCACGTTCTCGCCGGGATCGGGATCGCGCTCCACGCGGCCAAACCAGCGCCGCTTGGCATCCATTGAGATCAGCATCTTCCCCGGCTTGCCGGTGAGCTTGGAATCGAATTCGCGTTCTATTCCGCCGAGGCCTTCGTCGTCCAGTCCTACGTAGCCGAGCACCTGCGCCGCCAGCTCGCGCTTGGGATAGAAGCGCTTGGATTCCTTCTGAAAATAGATCCCCTTCAGATTCATGGCGCGGATGCGCGTGCTGGTAGCCGTATCAACTTTGCGCGCCACCCACGCAAAGGCGTGCGAGGCCCGCATGCGGGTCTCGATTTCCTGCGTATCGGCCTTGAGAATGCGCGCCAGGAGAACGGAAGCGTTGTGGACGTCGGGCACTTCCGAGGGGACGGCGAAGATCGAGTCCACGGCCACGGTCATGGCCAGGGCATTGCCATTGCGATCGTATATGTTGCCGCGTACCGGTGCGACTTCAATGCTGCGCTGCTGCTGGCGCGCTGCGCGCTGGGTGAAGTCGCCATAGTGGATTACCTGGAGCCACACCAGTCGCCCGCAGATAACGAGGAACCAGAACGCAAGAAATCCGGCAAGGTAGTACAGCCGATTGTTGGACCTGTCCTTGACCAAGCTCGTTTTCGTCTCGCGGGCACAGCCGGCTTGCGCGCTGGGCCCGCTGCCATAAGCGCTGAAAAACTACTCTGTCGCGACGCTCGTCGGCGGTTTGGAGCGAAGCGACAAAAGTGAAGCACTGGCGGATTTTGCGGCCATGCTGCGTGGGTCTGACGTCACTCGAATCCAGCACCAGCAATCAGCCCGAGTCCCCGCGAAACCTGGTTCTTTTCCGGGTTACCGGCGCGGCTGAGTACTGATTGCTGAGTGCTTGAAATCCAATGGCGGATCCAGCAGGTTTTCTGAGACTCCGCCATAAATTGGACCGCGTCTGCGGTCCAAACCCTAAACCTGAAAATCTTCAGCCGGCTTTTATTGCGCCGGGATGACCGCCACCGGCGACATCTGCGCGAGCACGCGTCCGCCCGTGTCTTCGTCTTCCAGGAGGACGACCTGCCCGGGTTGGGGAGAAACCAGTCCCATCTGCCGGGCCAGAGGATCGATGCGGCCCGGGCTGCGCAGCGAAGCTTCCTCCAGATTGAGGGCGCGGTTCAGCTCTACCAGCCGGTCGCGCTCCGCCTTCTGGGCTTCAATGCGGTAGCCGTATTCGATAGCGCGGAAATGCTGCCAGGCGTAGAACATCAGCAGCAGGAACAACGCCGCCACGCTCGCCGAGAACACCCGGATCTCGCGGCGCCGCCGCGGGTCGGATACGCGGACCAGCCGGGAGTTGTCGATGGTCTTTTGAAAATAAACTTCCGGCGTGATCCCTGCCACGCACGGCACCACGCCGGCGCGCGACTCCACCGGCGTGATGATCCCCGTGATGTTCATTACCCCTGCGGCCATTTACGCCACCTCAACCATTTCCTGCCACTCCGTGCGCTGGACCGGAGTTTCCTGAAAGAACACTCTGGTTTCTTTGAGCTCGCGAGCGTGTTGCTCGGCGCGCTCTACGCTTTCGATCAGCTCTTCAATTGTCATTCCTTTAAACATCGTCTCTGTACCTCGCTTTCTCGAGGGGAAATCTTTTCCGGGGCGGCGCCGTGCAAAGGGGAGGTTCTGAAGTTTTTCGCCCAAATCAAGGAAGGCAGCGCCTCCCCGGAAACTTGTTACCGCTTCACCGGCTTGGTTCCGCCGTGTGACGCGGAAATCTCTTTTTTTCTCTCCGCGGCCCGCAGCTTCGCGCTGCGCGACCGGGGATTGCGATCGATCTCTTCGTCCGTGGCCTCTACCGGCTTTTTTGTCAGAACGCGGTAGATGCCGGCTTTGGCGCCGTCCCGCAGAGCGTCTTTCACCATGCGGTCTTCCAGGGAGTGAAAGCTGATGACCACCAGCCTGCCTCCCGGTTTCAGGACGGCCGGCGCCGCGTCCAGCAGCGCTTTCAGGTCGTCCAGTTCGCGGTTTACGAAGATTCGGATTCCCTGGAAAGTTCGCGTCGCCGGATGAATCTTCTCCCGAGCTCCGTCTCTTTTCATTGACCGGAGCGCAGCCGATATTACTTGTGCCAGATGAGCGGTATTCCTTATCGGCCGCGCCCGGACAATGGCTCTGGCGATTCTCCGCGACCTCCTTTCCTCACCGAATTCGTAAATCACATTCGCAAGGTCTCCCTCGCGCATGTGGTTTACCACTTGATCGGCGGTGCGTTCGCTGCTCGGGTCCATGCGCATGTCGAGCGGGCCTTCCGCCTGAAAACTGAATCCGCGCGCCGGATCTCCCAGTTGCAGTGAGCTCAATCCCAGATCTGCCAGCAGTCCGTCCGCCGTAGCGGACGGGAGCTGCTGGGAGAGAAAGGCATACGAGCTGTGCACCAGGGTGATCCGCGGCGCCTCGCCTTGAAGTTCGGCGAACCGCCTGCGGGCCAACTCCAGCGCCTGCGGATCTTTATCGAAGCCAATCAAATGACCCTGTGGGCCAAGGCGTCTTGCGATTTCTAAACTGTGCCCGGCCAAACCCAGGGTCGCGTCGATATAGGTGCCGCCGCGCCGGACTGCCAAAAAGTCGATCGCTTCTTTTAAAAGAACCGGTACATGGCCAGCCGCTTGCCCACTGCCATGCGCCCCGTAGGGGGCTTTTTCCAAACCAGAATCCTCGTCCGCCACTAGATGCCCAGTTCGTCGAGAGTCTTCTCATCCTCAGCCGTGAACGGGTTCTCTTCGATGTCCTTACGGTACGTCTCGATGCTCTGCACTTCCAGATAGGTCAGGTTGCCGACCACCGCCACTTCACCCTTGATGCCGGCGCTGTCCCGCAGCAACGAGGGAACCAGCACCCGCCCCTGACCGTCCATTTCCACCAGCTGGCCGTAATAGTTGGTGCGGTTGAGGAACTTTTTCTTCGTGGGATTGAAGTTCGAGAGCCGCGACAGCTTTTCCTCGATCTTCTGCCATTCCTCGAAGGGATAAACTTGAGCAACCCTGCCGTCCACGCTGGTGATGTAGAATTCTTTGCCGTACTTCTCGTCGATCAGGCGCTTGAATTCCGCGGGCACCTTGAGGCGCCCTTTTTCGTCCACGCGAGTTGGATGGTTGCCGCGAAACATGCTTTACGGTTACTGCCGCTAATAAGGAGGTGAAAACGGTAATTTCTAGCTGTTTTTCCGGCTCGGTCACCGCAATTTGGGGGTTTTTCTGGTTCATTTGTCCTTCGCTCTACTCTGGACCACTTACCCCATGATCGAACCTACTGTTTACCACTTTCAACCACTTTGGACCACATCCTACGCCTAAATGGTTGTCTGTCAAGGGGTATTTTGAAGGTTGCATGGGAAAATGTGATTTGAACCGAACGCTTCCCGCCTCTTGTGCTAACTCTCTGCCCTGCCTACAAGATGTAGTGTTTACCCCTGTGGTTCAGGTTCGGCCAGCTCGCTTCCCGCCCAAGGTCTTCCCTTGCCCCTGAAACGAAATCAGCAAAAGCTGCTGTCCTTCACTGCTCCGGAAGCGGCAGGGTTTCGGCTTCAGCGACATCACTTGCTTGCGGCAAAGTCAAAACCGAGTGATGTGGTTTCCATTTGCCGCGACATTTGCGGAGCCCAGGCGCAGTTAACCACCGCAGCCCATCTGCAGCTCTGGTCGCGTAACCACGCCCTGCGCAGAACGGACGTTGAGTCGGCGCTGTGGCAAGACCGCTCGCTAGTCAAGAGTCACATGATGCGCCAGACGCTGCATCTTGTCCCGGCAGATGATTTCGCGCTGTACGTGGCTGCGCTCAAGAGTTGTCGCGTGGCCGACGCCCTGCGCATCATGCGCCGTTTCGGCATCAGCGACGAAGAAGGCCACAGTCTCACTCCGCTGATTCTCGACGCTCTAACACACGGGCCGTTGCGGCGCGCGGAGGTCACTGCCGCTGTGCGCCCGAAAGTGAGCAAACGTGTGCAGGCGTGGATGGCACGGGTCTGGAGTATCGTGCGCGTTCCCATGGCCGAAGGCAAAGTCTGCTACGGATCCGGCGAAGGCAACGAAGTTACTCTCATTCGCACCGACCACTGGCTCAAGCAGCAGCCCGCGGTCGAGGAGGAGGCAGCCAGGGCGGAGCTTTTTCGCCGTTATCTGCGCGCCTACGGGCCGGCTACGCTTCGCGACTTTGCTCACTGGGCCGGCCTGCCGGCGCCTCAGGTGCGCCCGCTGCAGGAGGCGCTTCAGGATGGAGTGTGCGAGGTCTCGGTGGATGGCAACCCTTGCTTGCTGCTTCGGGCCGATCTTTCCTCGCTGGAGAAAGCTAAGACCTTTTCCGGCTCGGTGCGCCTGCTGCCACACTTTGATCCTTATCTGCTGGCGCATCGTGCGAAAGACCATCTGCTGGCTTCCAGCCATTACAAGCGCGTGTATCGCAATCAGGGATGGATCTCGCCGGTGGTCTTGCTCGATGGGGAGATTGCCGCCGTCTGGTCGTACAAAGCAAAAGGCAGGAAGCTTGAGGTGAGCGTTGAGCCTTTTCGCCGCTTCACGCGCGCAGTCCGCGAGCGGGTGACGGAGGAAGCAGAGGCTCTGGCTGAGTTCTTCAACAGCAGCCTGGAAGTCGAATTCATGCAGGCAGCTTAGCTCTCACCTTATTTGAAAAAGCCCCGGAAGTATCCGGGGCCTAACAATTTCAGATTGGACGATTACTTTCCGGCCTTGTCGTGGCGGATGTCGCGTCGGTCGTGCCGTATGTCTTTCCTGTCCTTACGCGCATCCTTGCGATCGTTGTGGAGGTCTTTCACATCCTTGTGGATGTCGCGATTGTCGGCCCGCAGGTCGCGCCTGTCATGGGCAAGATCTTTCCTGTCCCTGGCCATGTCGCGACGGTCTTTGGCTGCGTCTTTGCAGTCGCCCTTGTTACCTTCTTTACACTCTTCGCGATCATTGCGCAGATCGCGACGGTCGGTCGCCATGTCTTTGCGGTCATGTCTCACATCGCGCACATCCTGCCGGCGATCGGCGCGGTCCTTGTTGAGGTCCTTCTTGTCGTTGCGAATGTCCTTACGATCGTTGCGCAGATCCTGTTTGTCCTTTCTCAGGTCTTGCTTGTCGTTCTGCACATCCGTGTTTTGCGCGTAGGCGGCGCCCAAACCCAGCACAGCCAGAATCAGCAAATGCAGAGAGAAACGTCGTACCATCGAAGTCTCCTTTCCTACCCTCCAGGGTGAGAAGCCATTCGCGAACTCAAACCCCCGTCGGCGGAGACAGTTGTAGTTTGCATCTGTTTAAAAAGTTCTCCGTAACCGCAACTTTCAGAGACTCTGATGGTTTAAAAAAGATTCGGCCGGCGAAATCGCCGGCTGATTGTGTTTCGAGAAGTTTTCCTTTTAGCACGGCCCTAATTCGTGCGAATACAGCAGGAACATGGCGGGCGAATGTTTGCGGATGGCCTCTTTGATATCTAAAGACCAGACCTCAGGATGTGACAGTTTAGGCTGGTCGATCTGAAAACGATAGAACGCCTGCACAGCATTGCTCACGATCATCGCTCTCGATTTAAGGAATTGCTGGAAGCGCGGATCTTCCGGTTTGTAGCTGCCATGCTGGGATTCCGGATTCATCACCGCCACTACAATCCCGCCGCTATTCGTCGTTAATGGGTAGAAATCCGGATCTCCGGTGTCATATGCATAGTCGCCAAGGCCTGCCGTTACATATGCCATCCCTTGTGAAGTCGTCGAGGTTACTACTCCTTCCGCAGATATGTTCCTGGTCATCACCAGGCCGAGCGCAAGGCCGAAGAGACGGACGTGATGGCTGGCCAGCGCTTTGGCCAACGACTTGGCGTTGGTCTTGTGATTTCCATCCGTGGAGGCCGCAATCAGGAGGATTGCATCGCCGGGTCGGGGATCGGAAAACCATTCCAGCCCTTCATTTGCCGCATCCAGCGGGCCACGATCTTTATTTGGATTGGCTTCGGATTCGAGAACGTCGAGAAGTTTCGAGCGATCTTCTCCGAACTTCACGGTCCCTCCCGGCCCCCGCGCAGTAATGAGAGCCAGTGAGTCAGCCGGGCGGCTCGTGGCGACGATGGCTTTCACCAGCTCGATCTCTGCCTTGTGGGCCGCAATAGACAACTTCTTGCTTGTATCCACAACCAGCAAGAGACGCCGCGGACCTTCATCGTAGGCGATCGACTCCACGCCTATGCCCTTGGGGCCGCGGGTCAGAAAGTCTTCCCGCGCCAAACCCCGGAAGGAGTTTCCGTTGGAATCGATCACTCCCACAGATACTTCGGCTTTGCAGGCCTGCTGCGCGCCTGCGTCAAGAGTCCAACCGGCTAACATGACAGAAGAAAGAAGAATGTGAAGGTAAGGCACGATGTCCCCCTAAAGCGTCGAATAACCCTGCCCCGGAACGCTGAACCTTGGGTGCTTTCCTAGCCCCGTGACAACACAACCCTACCATTCGACGAGCGGAATTGCCCGGGGAAAGCGGCCGACTACGCTACACTGCGCCCCCGCAAGAGTCTAGCGGGAAACAGAATGATCCCCTTCACCAGTTCCAGCACTCCATCTACCGCGATCCCCACTATGCGAAACGGCAGCAGGATCAGCCAGATAAAGGGATAAGCCACCAGCGCCAACAGGGCCAGCGGCCAGCAGACCAGCAGCAGGATGCACCACAAGAGAAAAGTTGCCATAATACAAATCGATACGCATCGGGCCGCGCTAAGGTTCCAGGAACTCCGGCTTCGGCGGAGGTCAGCCGGACCGGGTTCAGACTCCTATAATCTCTCCCGCATGGTTCACGTCGATGGTCAGGGCGCGCGAGGCCTTCGGGAGTCCCGGCATCAGCATCATGTTGCCTGAGATCATCACGACAAAGCCGGCGCCAGCAGAAAGCGAGGCGTCAGTCACGCTGAGAGTCCAGCCCGAGGGCGCGCCCAGCAGCTTGGGATTGTCGGTAAATGAATACTGGGTCTTGGCGATACAGACCGGCAGCTTGCCAAAGCACCAGGTTTGGAACTGTTCGATCTTCTTCCTCGCCCTCTCGCTGAAAGTAACCCCGGCCGCGCCGTAAATATTGGTTGCTACTTTTCTAACCTTCTCTTCGAGGGATTCTTCAAGCTCATAAATCGGCCTTACCTTCGCATTGGGATGGGTCTCAATGGCTTCGACCACGGCTTGGGCCAGCGGCTCGCTTCCCTCTCCGCCCCGCGTAAATGCCTCTGACAATGCGCTGGTGGCGCCGTGTTCGGCGCAGTAATCGGCCATGCGTTTTAATTCCGCCGGCGTGTCATTGGGAAAGCGGTTGATGGCCACCACCACCGGCACCCCGAAACGCCTCAGGTTCTCGATGTGCCGCTGGAGATTGGGGAACCCGCGCTCCAGGTCGCCTCCACCCTGGTTGCGCAAACTTTGGACGGTCGTCACCAGGACCGCGCAAGCGGGAGAGATCCCCGACGATCGCATCACGATGTCCAGGTACTTCTCGGCGCCCAGGTCGGCGGCGAAGCCGGCTTCGTTGACCACGTAATCGGCCAGCCGGATGCCCATGTTGTGCGAGATTACGCTGCTGGTTCCGTGAGCGATATTTCCAAACGGACCGGTATGCACCAGGGCCGGCGTGCCCTCCGTCGTCTGCACCAGGTTGGGCAGGATGGCTTCGGTCAGCAAGGCCATCATGCCCCCGGTGGCATGGAGATCGGCCGCGCGCACCGGCTTTCCTGACCGGGAAACGCCGATGACAATCCCGCCCAGCCGCCGCCGCAAATCTTCCAGGCTGTTGGCCAGCGCCATAACCGCCATAACTTCCGAGGCCGCGGTGATCACAAAGCCGCTGTTGCGAGTCAGCGCTCCTTTTTTCTCGCCGATATCGAGGCTGATCCGCCGCAGGGCGCGATCATTCATGTCCATGGCGCGCGGCCAGCTGATCTGCTCCAGGTCCAGTTCCAGGTCGTTGCCATGGAAGATGTGCGCATCGATCAGCGCCGCCAACAGGTTATGCGCGGAGGTGATGGCGTGGAAATCGCCGTGGAAGTGCAGGTTGATCTTCTGGCTGGGCTCGATTTGCGACTTGCCACCGCCGGCTGCCCCGCCCTTCATTCCAAAGACCGGGCCCAGCGACGGTTCACGCGAGGTGATGATGGTCTTTTTCCCGATGCGCGCCAGGGCCTGGGTCAGGCCGATCGACGTGACAGTCTTTCCTTCGCCCGACGCGGTGGGGGTGGTCGCGGTAACCAGGATCAGCTTGCCGCGCCGCGGAAATGACGGATCGGAAAGGAGTTCCAGCTTAAGCTTGGCCCCGTACCGGCCGATGGGTTCGAAGTAAGAGTCGGGTAGGTTGAGCTTGCGGGCGATGGCCTCAATAGGCAGCAATGATTGCGTCATAGGTCCAAGGAAGGCAAACGAACGAGTTTAAACCTTTAGAACCCCTATGCACAACGAGGAACAGCCCGAGGGACCTGCTGTTCCATCGAAAGCCGAGTGGCTCTTGGGGGATCGGGGTTATAATTCCACGCAAAGCAGGGAGGTTAACTTATGCGGCGATTTGCGCTGTTTTTGGGCCTCGGGGTCATTTTCGTTGGTGCTCTTCTGTTGCAAGCTCAAAAACGCCAACCGCCCTCGAACCGTCCGGGTGTTGCCGAGGGATCGCCGGAGCAAAATAAGCAAGCCGCCCGTCGTGTCTTCGAGGACCTCTACACCGGAGGCCGTTTCGGCGAAGCCAACCAGATCTTCGATCCGAGCTGCAAAGTTCATTTCGGTGGCCGCACGGTAGGCCTGTCAGAAGCCATTGCGGAGAGCCGAGGCTGGAAGTCTGCTTCCCCGGATTCGTCCATGAGGGCTGAGCAAATCACCGCCAACGGCGAGAAGGTTACGGTTGCCTGGTCCGCCCAGGGCACGCATAGTCACCCGGGCCTCGGAATCAAGCCAACAGGCAAGCACTTTGCCATGCGCGAGCGGAGCGAGTTCCTCTTCAAGAACGGAAAAATCGTCGAGGTTTGGAATAACGAATATCGCCCGGAACTCTTCCGCCAGCTGGGCGTGTCCAAGACCTCTGCCTTTATGTTCTTCGCCGGTGAACGTCTTGTCGCAGCTTTAGGGACGATATTGCCTGATCGTATTTACGCTTCTCTGCTGCAGTAGAACTCCCGGATCCGCGGCTGGCGCGACTGGCGTCCAGCCCCGATTCAAGAATATTTCGCCTGATTTTTTCGTCCTTAGCGTCGATTCTCTCTCAGCGTTGCCTCAGAAAAATGAAGCGCCGGTTAAACCAACCGGTTGGGGCAACTCGCTCTGAACTACCTAACTCCAATCAACATCGCGCTGCTCGGTTCCAAGCTGAATTTATAGAAGCGAACCGGTTCAGACGCATAAGCGACTGAAACAAAGAAACTTAGTCGGGCTTCTCGACGTAGTGAGTGGGCGAAGCTGCATCCAGTCACTCTTTTTGCAAAGTTGTTGGGGACCGAACTCAGGAGTAGTAATGGCTGGCAATGCCGCAAGTTTTCAGGTTTTCAGCAATCCTTTTCTGTCGGAGCAATGCCGCGATGCGGTTGAACCAGCGCAGTGGTATGCCCTGTATACCTGCCCGCGTCACGAAAAAATGGTTCAGCAGCAACTCAATGGCAAGACCATAGAGTGCTATCTTCCGCTGTACCAGAGTCTGCGTCGCTGGAATGACCGCAAGGCCCTGGTCGATCTTCCTCTCTTCCCCGGCTATCTTTTTGTACGCATCCCCCTCAGTGCTCGACTCCGTGTGCTAACTGTGCCGGGCGTGGTTCGAATTATCAGTTTCAACGGCAAGCCGGCATCACTGACGGACGAAGAAATTCTCGCCCTCAGAGCTTCGGTCAGCCTGCGCGCTGCGGAGCCTTATCCCTATCTATCGAAGGGAAGGCGCATACGGATCGCCGCCGGCCCCCTCAAAGGGCTGGAGGGAATCGTGGTGCGCCGCAAGAATAAGCTTCGCGCCGTGGTGTCAATCCACTCCATCATGCAGTCGTACGCGGTGGAACTGGATGTAGCCGATGCAGAAGCAGCAGCCTAGCCGCTGATTCCGGTCTAAACCATCACAAAACATCCCCTTTTTCTGGGAAGCCTAATGTCTTTTGCTGGAGCCCAAAGCACCCGCGTCTTTTCTCGGGAGTCCGTGGATCAGTTTGTCTTGCATCGCAAGCTGCTGATCCTGGTCTCTCAGGCGGCCCTGCTCGTCTTTTCGTACTATTGCGCCTTCCTGTTGAGATTTGATTTCACTCTCGATGGGAGTGTGCGTAGTTTCTTCTGGAAGACACTCGGGGTTGTCCTCATTCTCAAGCTGGTCTTCTTCTCTGTCTTCGGACTGCTGCGCGGATGGTGGCAGTACGTGGGCATGAGCGATTTGTTAGATATCAGTAAGGCCAGCATCGCCAGTTCGGCAATTCTGATCGCCATCGTTCAACTCGGCACATGGCCGTCCGGATATCCCCGGTCGGTGCTGCTTCTGGACCTGGCGCTTACTATTCTGTTCACCGGAGGCGCACGCTGTGCGGTCCGCGCCTACACCGATAGCGTGCAGCATTATGCGGCTCAGAAGAATACCCTGATCGTGGGCGCCGGAGCCGCAGGCAGCGTGATCGTGCGCGAGCTGCAGCGCAATCCGCGGCTGGACTACAAACCGGTGGTCTTCCTGGATGACAATCGCGCCAAGAAAGGCCTGAAGATTCACGGAGTCAAGGTCCTGGGTACCACCGACTCGCTGAGCACGATGATCGAGCGCCACAGCGTCGCGTGCGTGATCATCGCCATTCCATCGGCGACCGGAGAGCAGATTCAGCGCATCGTAGGCAAATGCCGCGAATGCAAGGTGGACTTCAAGATTCTTCCTACGCTGAGTGATCGCCTGGACCGCCCCTCTTTAATCCACCAGTTGCGCAGCGTGCGCGTAGAGGACCTGCTTGGCCGCAAGCCGGTGCATCTGGACGTGGAGGCCATCAAGGAAAAACTCCACGGCAACGTCGTGCTGGTGACCGGTGCGGCAGGTTCGATTGGGTCGGAGCTGGTGCGCCAGCTTGCCCAGTTTGCCCCACGTGAGGTGATCCTCTACGACCGTTGTGAGAACGACCTCTTCAAGCTGGGCATGGAACTCGCCGCCAGGATGCCGGAGCTGAACTTTGTCCCGGTGGTGGGAGACATTCTCGACGTCGGCCTGCTCCGCGAAGTTTTCTCCCTGCATCGCCCTCACTTCGTCTTTCATGCGGCTGCCTACAAGCACGTTCCCATGATGGAGCGGAACTGCTTCCAGGCCATCAGCAACAACGTGTTCGGCACCTACAACGTCGCTCTGGTGTCCCGGCAATACGGAGTCGAGCAGTTCGTTCTGATCTCGTCCGACAAAGCCGTGAACCCCACCAACATCATGGGGACCACCAAACGCGTAGCGGAGCTTATCATCCTCGGCCTGCAAAAAGCCCACACGCGTTTTTGTGCCGTGCGTTTCGGTAACGTCCTCGGCAGCAACGGCAGCGTCCTGCCCATCTTCGAGCAGCAGATCGCCAAGGGCGGACCCATTACCGTCACCCATCCCGACGCCAGGCGTTTTTTCATGACTATCCCTGAGGCTTCGCAACTGGTGCTGCAGGCTTCGGCCATGGGGCGAGGCGGTGAGATCTTCGTGCTCGATATGGGTGAGCCGATGAAGATCACCGACCTGGCCACGAACCTGATCCGGCTTTCCGGGCTTGAGCCTGGCCGCGAGATCGAAATTGCCTTTACCGGGTTGCGGCCGGGAGAAAAGCTGTTCGAAGAACTCTCCTTCGAGCAGGAAGGAATCAAGCCAACCGCCCACGATAAGATCCGCGTCTTTGATGGAGGGGAGGTTCGTTTTGACCAGGTGCAGTCCTGGCTCAATGCTCTCTCGGCGGCGGTCGATGCCAAGAACGTGCACCAACTGATTCAAACTCTGCAGACCATGGTGCCGGAGTACACGCCGAGCGAGGAGATCCGCGCCCTTTGCCAGGTTGATCGACACGACGTTTGTTTGGTCTACCGGCAGCAGCGGTTCGACCTCTCTGTTACCACAGATACGGCCCGGGAAGAAGCAGCCTAAACAGTCCTGATGTTTCTGGAATATTTCAGACTTCGCGAGCAGCCGTTCGGGGTCACGCCCGACCCGCGCTATCTCTTTCCCAGCCCCGGCCACCGCGAGGCGCTGGCCTCGCTCCTCTATGGGATCGAGACCAATCTCGGATTCGGCGCGCTGATCGCGCAGCCGGGGATGGGGAAGACCACGCTGCTCTTTCATATCCTGGAGCAATACCGGCACTCGGCGCGGACTGCCTTCATTTTCAATACCCAATGCAACTCCTTTGATCTGCTGCGCTCGTGCCTCAGCGAGCTGGATGAGGAGACCGGCGGACGCGATACCTTTCAGCTCCACGAGAAGTTCAAGCACGTGCTGGCCAATGAAGCCGAGGCCCGCCGCAGGGTCATCCTGGTAATCGACGAAGCGCAGAACCTGGGTGACGCGGTGATGGAGACCGTAAGGCTGCTGTCGAACTTTGAGTCGGCGCACACCAAGCTGCTACATATCATTCTGTCCGGCCAGCCGGAGCTTGCCGCGAAGCTGGGCAGGCCCGATCTGAGCCAGCTGCAACAACGCATTCCCATCCTCACGCAGCTGCCATGCCTCTCCCCGCAGGACGTTGCCTCCTACATCGAGCACCGGCTGCGCGTCGCGGGCTATCAGGGAACCCCGCTGTTCACGCCTGAGGCGGTTCGCAACATAGTCGTGTTGAGCCGAGGTATCCCCAGAGAGATCAACCGCCTTTGCTTCAACTCTCTCTCACTTACCTACGCCTCCTCCAAACCCGCGGTTGACCTGTCGGTTGTCGAAGAGGTGGCGGCAGACCTTGGCCTTGGTCACGTTCTTCGCCAGGCGCGAAGCCAGGAAGATCGCGCGCGGCAATATCAACAGGTGGCCGTGAACGGTCCACCAATCCCCGCGCGGCCCTCGCCGCCGCGGCCTGTTGCAGCTTGGCCGCAGGCAGCCAGCCCCGCCCCTCGCCCGATTGAGGAGCCAGGCAGAGAGAGACGCGCGCCGGTTCCGGCTCCGGCCGCCGCCGTGCCGCCACGGACCACAACACCTCCGCCCTCGGCCGCCGTTCCACGGCGCACGACGCTGCCGCCCATCCAGCGCATCAGAAGAGTCGATCATTCTTTCCACGGCTGGCAAGCCTACAAAAGGCCTGTTGGCTATGCCGTGTTCTGCTTCACGCTGATCGCCGCGGGATGGGCCGCGGTAACGCACTGGGTGCATCCCGGTTCTGCCGAGAGCGCTGAGATCGCGAGCGTTTCAGATCCGGCGGCTTCACCATCACCAGAGGTTTCAGCGCCGCAGCAGAAATCGGCAAGCGTCCCCAGCCGCCAGGCCCAGATTCAGCAGCCGCAGCGCCAGCAACAAGGGGCACGGGCCGCATCCTCGGACCCAAGTCCGGTAAAAATGACGGCCGGCGCCAGCGGCAACTTTGAAGGCCAGCCGCCAAAGCCGCGCGCTAATGATCCGCGCGCCGGGGCTTTGAATGCTTCGCTCCGATCTTCCCCTCGCTCTTCCGACCGTGCTTCGTCGGAACGAAGGTCCAGCTCAGCGGCATCGTCCGGTTATCAGGGTCCTCCAGTGAAAGAACCCAGCGTCGCCGCTCAGGGGCAGATGGAGTTTGTGCGATATGTACGGCCTCATTACCCGGAAGAAGCACGCAGCCGCCATATCGAAGGTACGGTGGTGTTGAGCGCAGTTGTCGCCCGCGATGGCACAGTCAAAGGGATCAGGCCGGTCAGCGGCGATCCCACGCTGTTGCAAGCCGCCGAAACCGCGGTGCGCAGCTGGATTTACCGTCCTTATCAGATCAACGGCCGGGCGGTAGATGTGGACACCGAAATCGTCATCAACTTTGCGCTGCCACAACGTCTGAGTCAGTAACTTCTCCAGGCCGTCACATGCAGAAAGCGGAGTTTCCCCAATGAGCAAAAACTTTGAACTATTGCGACGCGCCCAGGGACAGGCTGAAGTCCTGCCTCCGGCCAACCTGCGCGTCGAGATCCCTCAAATGGGCAGGTTCGGCTATGACCGCCCGGTGGAACTTCCGCATCACGAGCCCTCTGACTGGGACCGAATCTCCTCCGTTCTGCGCAAACACTGGAGGCTGATTATTGGTTTTGCGGCCAGCACATTTCTGGCTGTAGGCGTGGTCACCTTCATGATGAAACCGGTTTACGAGCCGGAGACGCGACTGGAGATAGATCCGCCCGGCGCCGAAATCTTCTCATTGCAGGGCGGCAGCGCGGCCGCCGCCGACTCTGAGTATCTGCAGACCCAGGCGCAGAAACTGAAGAGCGACCAACTGTCACTGGAAGTCATACGCACCCTGCGACTCGATCACAATCCTGACGTTGTTTCCTCGGCAACGCGGGGCAGCAGTTCCGACAGCACACCGGTTGACGAAAACGCACAGGAATTGACGCCCGCGGAGAACCGAGCGTTGAAGATTTTCCGCGAGCGGTTGAAGGTTTCACGCGACAGCAATAGCCGGCTGGTCACGGTAAGCTTTGGCAGCTACGAGCCGCGCCTGGCCGCGCTGGTCACCAACAAACTGATCGACTTCTTTATCGAAGATTCGTTCCGCACTCGGCACGATGCCATCGTGAAATCCACGGAATGGCTGTCTAAACAGCTGGATGACATTCGCAAGAAGATGGACGACAGCAATCACGCCCTGGCTGACTTTCAGCGCGAGAACGGCATCGCCGATACCGGCGAGAATCGCAACACGGTCGCCGAAGAAATGGTCGATATGAACCGCCAGCTCACCCAGGCGGAGGCTGACCGCATCCAGTTGCAGGCCTTCTTGGCGCGCGAGAAACAGGCCAGTCCCGATACGCTGCCCCAGGTCCGCAGCAATCCGGTGGTGCAGGAAATGACCAAGAAGCTCGCCGATGTGCGTGCCGAGCTGGCGCAATCGGAAGTGATCTACGGCAAGAACCATCCCAACATCAAGAAGCTCCAGAACCAGGCACAGGAACTGGAAGCTCAAATTGCCGCGCAACGAACGGCCATCGTCAGCGAACTGAAGACGACTTACGCGGCGGCCCGGGCACGCGAGCAGATGATGGGGGCTCAGATGAAGAACACCGCCAAAGAGCTGAATCAGATGGCCCAGTACAACCAGCTCAAAAAAGAAGCCCAGGCCAACAGTGATCTCTACAACTCGCTCTACGCCAAGGTTAAGGAGGCGGGGATTGCGGCGGCGTCGAAGTCGAGCAACATCCGCATCATCGACCGCGCCCGCGTTCTCGACAGTCCTACCCGGCCACGCCGCATGTTAAATCTCGCCATGGGATTGCTGGGCGGGCTGTTCGGCGGAATCTTCCTGGCCTTTGTGCGTGAAGGCCTGGATCGCAGAATCCACACCGCCGGCGACGTTAGAAAATGGGTTGGCCTTTCGGGAATCGTGGTGGTTCCCGCCATTACCGGCTGGAAGCAGAAGCTGCTTCCCGGAGGCGAGGGTCCGGGAATAGCAGCGCGGCGCCTGCTCGATGATCCGTACTCACTCGAAGCTGAAGCGCTGCGCGGGCTGCATGCGTCTGTGCTTTCTTCACGCAGCGGCCGTACTCCGCAAGTGGTCCTGGTGGCGTCGGCATTGCCCGGCGAAGGCAAGACTTCGATCGCCGTCAGCCTGGCTGTAGCTCTTGCCCAGCACAGCAAGGTCTGCCTGGTTGATGCTCATCTGCGCAAGCCTGGCGTGGAGCGGGCTTTGGGTTTCCGTGCCGACCACGGGCTTGGCGAAGTTCTCACGGGCTCGGCTTTTGCCGAGCAGGTGATCGTAAGCGAGCCCAACATCCCCAACCTCACCATTATTCCCGCCGGCTCTACCCGTCCCGATCCTGCCATCGCGCTCAGTTCCATGACCATGCGCAAGCTGCTGCTCGATCTTCGCCAGCAATACGACTTCGTGGTCATCGATTCGGCGCCGGCTCTTCCCTTCGCCGACGTGCGCATTATTTCCCCGATGGCGGACGGCATTGTTCTGGTGGCCCGTTCCGGCATCACCACGCGCGAAGCCATGGCCCGCACACGCGAAATCCTGGCTGAAGCGCAGGGAGCGCCGGTCCTGAACGTGGTTCTGAACGGGGCTGACAGCCGCCAGGTCGACTACCGCTACCGTCGCTACAGCGCCTGATCACACTACGGCGTCCACATTTTTTAAGCCATTCATAACCTCTGAGGAGAAATGCACTTGAATACTGAAGTCCTAGCACCGTCTATCGCCACGCGGCCCGAAGCCGCGGCCAAGCCCTTGTTCCCATTCCTTGATCTCAAAGCACAATTTCGCGGTATCCGGACTGAAGTGCTGGCGGCGATCGAAGCTGTAATGGAGAGCCAGCACTTTATTCTCGGTCCGGAAGTGGACCGTCTGGAAAAAGAGATTGAAAGCTTCACCGGCGCGAAGTTCGGTGTGAGCTGCGCCTCCGGATCCGACGCGCTGCTGCTGGCGCTGATGGCCCTGGGCGTCGGCGCAGGCGATGAGGTGATCACCACACCGTTCACCTTTGGCGCCACGGGAGGCGCGATCGCACGGCTGGGCGCGCGGCCGGTCTTCGTGGATATCGATCCCCAGACTTACAACATCGATCCTGCGGCGCTCGCCAAGGCAGTCACGCCGAAGACGAAGGCGATCATCCCGGTCCATCTTTTCGGCCTCATGGCCGACATGGACGCGATAATGAAAATTACATCGGAACGTGGTATTGCCATCGTTGAAGACGCAGCGCAGTCTCTGGGCGCTTCGTACAAAGGCAAGCAGGCAGGAACGTTCGGCGACGTGGGCTGCTTCAGCTTCTTCCCTTCCAAGAACCTGGGTTGCGCCGGCGACGGCGGCATGATGTCCACCAATCGCAAGGATCTCGCCGACCAACTTCGCGCTCTCCGCGTTCACGGCGCGCCCAAGAAGTATCACTACCAGATGCTGGGCATCAACAGCCGTCTGGACGCGCTGCAGGCGGCAATTCTTCGCGTGAAGTTGCCGCATCTCGGCGACTGGAGTGATGCCCGCCGCGAGAATGCCCGCAACTATCGTGCACTCTTCCAGAAGTATGACCTGCTGAAGGTGGTGCAGCTGCCTGTGGAACCGGAAGGCTGTGTCCACGTTTACAACCAGTTTTCGATTCGCGTCAAAAAGCGCGATGCCCTTCGCACTCACCTGCAGAGCTGCGGCGTTCCCACGGAAATCTACTATCCGTACCCGCTGCATCTGGAACCGGCTTATGCCTTCCTGGGCCATCGCGAAGGAGACCTTCCGGTGGCGGAAGCAGCCTGCCGCGAAGTGATTTCCATTCCGATTTATCCCGAACTGACGCCCGAGCAGATGGAAACCGTGGTTTCAGCCATTGCGTCGTTCTACGCAAGTTCACCAGTTGAAGGGAGAGTGAGATGAGTCTGTTGAAACCAAAAGTCGCTGTCCTGGGATGCGGCTACTGGGGAAAGAACCTGGTGCGCAACTTCCACGAGTTGGGGGCGCTGCACACTGTCTGCGATCCGCGCAAGGAAGCTCTCGACGAAGCTCGAGCCAGGTATCAGGTCAACACCGTTTCCTCGGTTGACCATGTGCTTTCCGATCCCGAAGTTGACGCCGTGGTCATAGCTGCGCCCGCCGTCCAGCATTACGACCTGGCGCGGCGAAGCCTGGTAGCCGGCAAAGACGTCTACGTGGAGAAGCCCCTGGCCCTTCACGCCGATGAAGGCCACAAGCTGACGGCTCTGGCCGCCGAACAGCAGAGAATCCTGATGGTCGGCCACATCCTGCAGTATCACCCGGCCATTCTGGAGCTCAAGAAGCTGATTCGCCAGGGCGAGCTTGGCCAGATCCAGTACATCTACTCCTCCCGGCTGAACCTGGGCAAGCTGCGAACTGAGGAGAACATTCTCTGGAGCTTTGCGCCGCACGATATTTCCGCGATTCTTTACCTGCTGGATGAAACGCCGTTGCGCGTGTCATCGCACGGCGGCAGTTACCTGAATTCGCAGATCTTCGACACCACGTTAACCACGTGCGATTTCCGCAGCGGCGTAAAGGCGCACATCTTCGTGAGCTGGCTGCATCCCTTCAAGGAGCAGAAGCTGGCCATCATCGGCAGCAACAAGATGGCCGTGTTCGATGACGTAGAGTCCGAACGCAAACTGACGCTCTATTCCCACAAGATTGAGTGGCTCAATCGCACGCCGGTCGCGCGAAAAGACGGCGGCCAGGTGGTGCCCCTTCCGAAAGAAGAACCGCTGCGCCGGGAGTGCGAGCACTTCCTGGAATGCATTCAGACCCGCCAGGCTCCGCGCACCGACGGCGAGAGCGGGGCGCAGGTTCTGGAAGTTCTGGAAGCCTGCGAGCGTTCGCTTCTCGAAAAAGGCAGCCCCGTTGACGTGACTCGCCCTGCGGTTGCGTACCATGCGCATCCCAGCGCCGCCATTGATGACGGAGCAGAGATCGGCGAAGGCACCAGGATCTGGCACTTCTCCCATGTCATGCCGGGATCGCGAGTGGGCAAGAACTGCAATTTTGGCCAGAACGTGGTCATCAGCCCCGGCGTAACCATCGGCAACAACGTGAAGATCCAGAACAATGTCTCGGTTTACACCGGCGTGGAACTTGAGGACGACGTGTTCTGCGGACCGTCGATGGTCTTCACCAACGTCGTCAATCCGCGCAGTCATATCAACCGCAAGAACGAATACCGCCGCACTCTGGTCAAGAAGGGTGCATCGATCGGCGCCAACGCCACCGTGGTCTGCGGATCCACCCTCGGCCGCTACTGCTTCGTGGCTGCCGGCGCCGTGGTTACACGCGACATCCCCGACTACGCGCTGGTTATGGGCGTGCCCGCGGAACGAGTCGGCTGGATGTGCTACTGCGGTTCGCGCCTGCCTGCCGTTGAAGGCGAGGTGCGCTGCTCTGAGTGTGAGCGCTCTTATCTGATTGCAGAGGATCACTGCAGCGAAGTCCAGGCGCCTGACACTGTTATCCCCTTCAAGGTCGCGGCCTGACCGCTTAGATCGAAGGAGAAAAATGGACAACTTCATCCCATTTCACCGTCCTTCCATCGGCCAGGAAGAGACCGATGCGGTCATGAAAGTCCTGGCCTCCGGCTGGCTGACTACCGGCCCGGTGGCGCAGCAGCTGGAGCGCGAATTTGCGGCCTACATCGGATGCAAGTACGCGCTGGCGGTCAACTCCGCTACCTCGGCGCTGCAGCTGGCGCTTGACGCCATCGGCCTGCAGCCCGGCGAAGAGGTGCTGGTGCCGACCTACACCTTCACGGCCAGCGCCGAAGTAGTCACCTACTTCGGCGCACGTCCGGTGTTATGCGACAGCCTTGCCGGCGGCTTCAACATGGATCCGGAGGACGCGCGCAGGAAGATCACTCCCAAGACCCGCGCCCTGATGCCGGTGCACATCGCCGGTGAAGCCTGCGACATGGAAGTCTTACACCAGATCGCGGCGGAACATGGCCTGCACGTGATTGAGGATGCAGCGCACGCGCTGCCCACAACGTATCGCGGAGTGCGCGTGGGAGATATTTCCGAATTCACGGCGTTCAGCTTTTACGCGACCAAGACAATCACTACGGCCGAAGGCGGCATGCTCACTACAAATAACCCGGAGTATGCCCAGCGGGCTTCCATCATGCGCCTGCACGGCATCAGTGGCGACGCCTGGAAGCGCTATGCGAAAGAGGGCTCCTGGTTCTACGAAGTCGTAGACGCCGGCTACAAACTCAACATGCCCGACCTCCTGGCAGCGCTGGGCGTGGCGCAGTTAGCAAAGTGCGATCGGCTGTGGCGCGAGCGGCTGGAGATTGCCGCGACCTACCGGAAGAAGCTGGCTAAATTCGAAGAATTAGAGTTGCCGCCGGGCATCGGAAAAATGGACGAGCACGCGTGGCATCTGTTCATCCTCCGGCTTCAAACTTCCCTCCTCGAACTCGACCGGAATCAATTCATCGAAGAGCTAAAGAGCGCTGGCGTCGGCACCAGCGTCCATTTCATTCCGCTGCATTTGCATCCGTTCTACAGGAACGCTTACGGATACCGCGCCGGCGACTTCCCTAACGCCGAAGACGCCTACGGCCGTTGCCTTTCCGTGCCCATGTTTCCCGGCATGACTGAGACAGAAGTTGATCGCGTAGTTCAGGCCATCGAGAGAATCGTATGCAAGCATCGCAAACGGACGCCGGCGCTGGCCGGCTAGAAGCGAGTGTCGCAGGATCGGTTCCGCGCAAGGCAGCCTCGGAGTTGACTCCCTGGTGCTCCTCGCCCGGAAAACGGTTCTTCGACCTGGTGGCGGTCTCCGCCATTCTCTTCGCGGTCTGGCCGGTCATGCTGTTGGTGGCCGCGGCCATCAAGGCCAGCTCGCGCGGCCCGGTCCTGTTCCGCCAGAAGCGCGTGGGAAGAAACGGCAAACTATTCGAGCTGATGAAGTTCCGCTCCATGCATCTTGACGCCGAGAAGCGTGGCCCGGGAATCACCCGCGAGAATGATCCCCGGATCTTTCCCCTGGGCCGGCGGTTAAGAAAGTGGAAGCTGGACGAACTGCCGCAGCTCTTCAATGTAATTCGCGGGGACATGACGCTGGTGGGGCCGCGGCCGGACCTGCCGGAGTTCTGCGCTACGTTGAGCGCCAGCCAGCGCAGCATTCTTCAGCTCAAGCCGGGAGTTACCGGCGCGGCGACGCTGGCTTATCGCCAGGAAGAACAAATCCTCTCCGCTCACACAGGCGAAAACATCGCTGACTACTACATCACTCACATTTACCCGGACAAAGCAAGAATCGATCTCGAATACGCAGCCAAGGCCGGCTTTATGGGCGATATCCGCATTCTTTCCGAAACCCTTCGCGCGATCCTTTCCTGAGCAGCAACCGCGATCTTAAGCAAGAGACAATGACCCGCTTCCCAAGCAACAAGACTTTTGCATTCTCGATTTTCGACGACACGGACAACAGCACGCTGGCGAATATCCGCCCGGTGTATCGAATGCTCCGTGAACTGGGCTTTCGGACCACCAAGTCGGTGTGGCCGCTGGCAGTCGCTCCGGGGGCGCGCTTCGGCGGCGATACCCTGCAGGACTGCGAGTATCTGCGATTCATCCAGGAACTGCAGCACGACGGATTTGAAATCGGGCTGCACAACGTGCGCAGCGGAAGCTCTCCGCGCGAGATCGTGCATCGCGGACTGGAAGAATTCCGGGTCCGGCTTGGGGAGTACCCGCGTACCCATGCCAATCATTGCGACAATTTCGAGAACATCTACTGGGGATCGGGCCGCCTGAGCCGCACCTCCACGCGCTTTGCCTACAACCTGGGCACGCGTTACCGCCATAACTGGAATTTCCGGGGGCACGTTCCCGGGTCGGAATACTTCTGGGGAGACTTGTGCAGAAACCACATAAGGTTTGTGCGGAATTTTGTGTTCGATGAGGTCAACCTGGAGCGCGTAAACCCCACGCTTCCCTATCACGACGAGAGCAAGCCATTCGTCAATTACTGGTTCAGCTCCTGCGAGGGCGGAGACGTCTCCAAGTTCTGCGATACGCTCTCGGAAGAGAACCAGGACCGGCTGGTGGCCGAATCGGGCATTTGCATCATGTACACGCACTTTGCCAGCGGCTTTGCCTGGCGCGGCATGCCCGATCCCGGATTCACCAGGCTGATGCGGCGCCTGTCACGGCTCAATGGCTGGTTTGTGCCCGTGTCAGAACTGCTGGAATTCCTGGTCAAAGAAAAGAAGGAGCGCAAGATTCGCGCCGGCGAGCTGGCCAGCATGGAGACGCGATGGCTGCGTTACAAACTTCGGGTGGGACGTGGCTGAGCGCAAAACACCTCGGGTAGTGCAGATGACCTCGGCGCATCGCGCCCTGGACGCCCGCATCTTCCACAAAATCAGCAAATCGCTCGCGCGCAGCGGCTATGAGGTGATTCTGGTTGCGGGGCATGAGCAGGATGAAAACATCGACGGCGTTCATGTCGCCGCCGTGCCCAAATCGCGCGACCGCCTGCGGCGGATGACGGTCAATCTTTTGAACGTCTACAAGAGGGCTCTGCAACTGGACGGCGACATCTATCATTTTCACGACCCCGAACTGATGCCGATGGGACTCTTGCTCAGGCTGCGCGGAAAGCGCGTGATCTACGATGCTCATGAGGACCTGCCGCGCACCGTCTCCTACAAGGATTACATTCCCCGCTTTATGCACAAGCTGGTGGCAGGCGGCGCGGAGAAGTTCGAGCTCTTTGCGGCGCGCCGGTTCACGGCTGTCATAGCCGCCACGCCGCCGATCGCGGAAAGGTTCTACGGCATAAATCCCAATACTGTGGTCGTGCACAATTTTCCCATTCTCGAGGAAATCCCCAGTAGCCAGACTCATTCCTGGGAAAAGAGGGACGCTGCCATCGCCTATGTCGGCGGCATCTCCCGGGAACGCAGTATCTTCGAGATCCTGCAGGCCCTGTCTCACCTCAATCCGCAGAGGGATTGCCGCCTGGCTCTGGCGGGATGGTTCTCCCCGCAGGAACTGAAGAGCGAAATCGAAAGCTTGCCAGGGTCCGGCCGGGTTGACTGGCTGGGAATGTTGTCCCGGCGCGAGATCGCCGATCTTCTCGCCAGAGTCAGAGCCGGGATTGTGCTGTTCCATGACATGCCGAACCTGACCAACTCCAAACCCACCAAGCTGTTTGAGTACATGTGCGCCGGGATTCCCGTGGTGGCTTCTGATTTTCCGCTCTGGCGCGAGATCGTCGCCGGAGAACGCTGCGGGCTGCTGGTGGATCCTCTCAAGCCCGCGGAAATCGCCGGCGCCATCTCCTATCTGCTCGACCATCCCAGGGAAGCCGAAGCCATGGGCCGTCGCGGACGGCGGGCCGCGGAGAGATTGTTTAACTGGAAGAGTGAAGAAAAGACCCTGCTCGATCTTTACCAGTCCATTCTGCAGCCGCACGAGCTGCCGCTAAGCGCAGAAATCAACTGCGCGTGAAACCTTATCTCGACAAGTTGGTGAGCTGTACGGTTTTTACTTTTTGAGCAGAGCTGACTGCATGTTTTCCTTCGAGAGAGCGGACCTCAACACCTTCCCCTGGGAAGAAACCCACGCCGGGCTTGGCGATCGAACCCTGTTTCAGTCGCCGGCATGGCTGGACTTCCTGACTGCCACGCAGAAGGGAGAGGCCGTCGTGGCGGTGCTCCGCAACGGCAGCGCTGCCGCCGGTTACTTTACCGGGATGATCGTGCGCAAGCTCGGACTGAAAGTCCTGGGCAGCCCCTTCCCGGGATGGAGCACGTCTTACATGGGGCTGAATCTAAGTCCCGGCATTTCCAAACACAGCGTTCTGGATGCCTTGAAGAGGCTGGCCTTCGACGACCTGCACTGTTCTCATCTTGAATTCATGGACAGGAAGTTTAACGCGGCAGAAATCTCCGAGTGTGGATTTCAGTCCACCTCACTCAACGGTTTCGAAGTCGACCTGACAGCGACGGAAGAAGAGATCTTTGAGCGTTTCCGGCCAGCGTGCCGGCAGGCTATTCGTAAAGCGACCCGCTCCGGCGTAACCGTAGCAGAAGCCGCTGATGCCGATTTTGCAGCCGAGTATTACTCCCAACTCGAAGAAGTATTCGGCAGACAGAAGCTTGCGCCCACGTATAGCCTTGCCCGCGTTCAGGACTTGCTTCGCTACATTCAGCCGACCGGGAAGCTGCTGCTGCTGCGCGCGCGGGATGGGCACGGACAATGCATTGCCACCGGCATCTTCCTGATGATCAGCCCGACGACAATGTATTTCTGGGGCGGAGCCAGCTGGTCATCACACCAGAGCCTGCGTCCCAATGACTTGTTGATGTGGAAGGCAATGCAGATCGGCAAGGCGCGGGGCATGGCAATCCTGGACCTTGGCGGCGCAGGCGACTACAAGAAAAAATTTGGCGGGCGGCCGATATCCGTTCCCTGGGCAAGAATTTCGTCCCAACCATTCATTCCTATCCTTCGCGATACCGCCCGGACTCTGTTCAGGCTCAAGCAGCGATTGCAAGCCAGAGGCGGCTGGAAGAGTCCAGGCCAACCTGCGGCAATACCCACGGTTCCAGATGTCACTGCTAAACACTTATAGAGGCGAATCATCAGCGCAGGCTGAGGCGTGGCCAACGCCGAGGGCGGTCATGGAACCGCCTCGCTCGCTGCTGAGTTCCCCGCTCGCGAAGTGGCCGCTCGCGGCCGCCATGGCCGCAGTTGCGGTTTTTTCGCTTTGGTTCCTCTCCCGCAGATACAGCCTCGAGCCGTACATGCTTGTGCTCGGCCTCCTGGCGGCGGCAGTCGCCGTGGTAGCGACCAGAAAATTTACCGCCGCTCTGCTGGCAGGGATCCTCTACGTCGGGAATTTCAAAACTACGGCCGCAGTCGGGATCAGTCCTACGGATCCGACTTTCATCGTGCTGATGTTGTGCTCCGCCGGACTGCTGGTGGAGTGCCTGCTGATTTTCAGCGGTAAGGAAGATTGGACGCTGTTCTCGCTCTTCAAAGGACAGGGCCGGGGAGTGTTCCTTTACGTGCTGTTCGTGCTGCTGATCGCGCTCAGCGGGTTGTACACGCCCGCTCCGGAAACCGGCCTGATCAAACTAGAGCATATTGCCGTCTTCAACACGGTAGCGTTCTTTGGACCGCTGATCCTCTTTAAAAAAGAGAAGGACATGCGCCAGTTCCTGCTCACGTGCGTGGTTTTGAGCCTGGCGCTGTCGTTGCGCAACCTGCTGGAACTCTTTCACCCCTCGGCTTCTGTGCTGGCAGGCCAGACCGATATTACCCGCATCGGCGATGCCGAGCTGATCGGAACCGCTATCGTCGTGCTCATCTACTATCGCCTTCTGCGCGACCAGTCGAGGCTGCAGTGGGTATGCATCGCGGTGCTGGCGATCGGTCTGGCAGCTTCCGCTGCTCGAAGCGCAGCTCTCTCGCTGGTGATTGCGCTGATCGTCTCTTCGGTGATCCTGCGGTCAAGAAGCGGAGTAAGGTCGCAAAAAAAGATCCTGCTGGGAGCGCTGGTCGGCGTGATTGTCATAGCCACCTTTATGTGGATTCGCGATCTGCCTGCGGCCAGGATGAAATTAGAGCGCAAGGAAGACGAGCTTGATCAACTCCTGCATGGCGCGTTCCTGGAGGGCGGAACCGCCGAACAGAGAATGACGTTCTACAAGCAATCGCTGGACGCCATCAGCCAAAAGCCAATCCTCGGCTGGGGCGTTTCCGCGTGGGGCGTTTATTTTCTGGGGATAGACAAAAAGGCGATCCCCCACGATTTCATTCTTGAAGCCGCGGTCGAACAGGGACTGTTGGGCTGCGGAGTCCTGCTGGGGCTTTTGTTTACTACATGGTCTACCTTGCGCCGGACGGTTCGCAGGTCTGGGCCTCATTTCGTCTTCCTGGTACCTGCGTTTCTTTTGTCGCTGTTCACCGGATTGGTCACGGGCAGCCTTGAGGGCCGGCTGCTCTGGTTCTGGTGCGGGACGATCTTTGCCATATCGCGCATGGTTCAGCTTCAACTCCAGCAAGACCGGGCCCGCCAAGGGGCGCAGCAATATTGATCTGATGTTGCAAACTTCACCTACATCGGTAAGCCAACAGCCGGCAATCGCGCAGTCTTCGGAAAGGCCTGCCAGGGTTCGCAGCAGGCGCTGGGGATTTCTCCACAATGTCGCCCTGCTGATTGGAGGCACAGCCTTGGCCCAGGGCCTGAGCATTTTGTCTTCGCCGGTGATCACGCGGCTGTACACACCGGCAAATCTCGGCTACCTGGCTTTGTTCACCAGCTTCCTGAATTTCGTTCTCGTCGGCACGTCCCTGAAATATGAACTGGGAATTGTTTCCGCCGATAGCGAACGCGAGGCGGCACAGCTAGCATTCATGTCCCTGCTGTTCTGCCTGCCGATGAGCCTGCTTGCCGGCGGACTGATCTGGTTCCTGATGCACTATAGCCTGCTCGGCTTCGGCGGCCTTCCGCCCATCACGCCACTGCTGATCATTCCGGCAATCGCGGCCGGCGGAGCATTCCTGGCGCTTCGCTACTGGTTTATCCGCCAGGAACGCTTTGGCTTCATCTCCAACACGCTGGTGATGCAACACGGCGCCCGCGCGGTTACACAAATGGGACTGGGCGCCCTTGGTCCCCATGCCACCGGGCTTTTCGCGGGCGAGATCGTGGGACGGTTTACAGGACTCGGCCGCATGATCAAGAAATACTGGCCCTCGCTTAGAGCGCACGTACGCGATTCAAGCCTGGCGGAGTACCGCGGCATCCTCGGCAAGCATCGCAAGCTCCTGGTCTATTCGCTGGGATCGTCTTATCTGGATACTCTGGCAGCGAACCTGGCTCTTCCTCTGCTGATCCAGTACTTTGGCAGTTCCGCCGGCGGACATTTTGCGCTGGTGCAGCGAGTGCTGGCTGTTCCTCTCGCTCTGATCGCTTCCAGCGTGGCTGACGCCTTTCACAGCCGGATGGCCTTGCATGCTCGCGAGGCATCGAAGCGGATGGTTCCCTTCTTCCATCGTACAACCCTGCTTCTGTTGCTAGCTGCCGGACTGCCGTCCCTGGCGCTGCTGATCGCCGGGCCACGATTGTTCGGGCTCGTCTTCGGAGCACCCTGGACCCTGGCCGGCACTCTGGCCGTGGTCTGCATACCCTGGTTTCTGACTCAGTTCGTGGTCAGCCCGCTCAGCCGCCTGGTCTTTGTGCTCAGCGGCCAGGAATCCAAGCTCGTCTACGACATTTTTGTCGTGATCAGCGTGGTTGCGGTCTTCGTGTTCGGCCGCCGTATGGGCATGTCGTTCTATCAAGCGGTGGTGGCGCTCAGCGTTGTGAATGCGATTGGCTACGCTGTCTACTACTTCATTCTCCTGAGGATTGTCATCGCGTACAACCGCGATCATTGTTCCTGATATGTGCGGAATCGCCGGAATTCTACGTTCTTCTGAAGCTGCCCTGGGGGCCGTACCCCGGGTTATGCAGCTGCTCGAGCATCGCGGGCCTGACGATGCCGGGTATCTGACCTTCACCCGGGGACGTGTGGACTGCGGTCGGCAGTGGCGGCCAACCGATCCCCGCCCCGAGGCGGTGCTGTTGCACAGAAGACTCTCCATTCTGGATCTGTCCGACACGGGATGGCAGCCCATGTCTTCGCATGACGGGCGATTCTGGATCGTCTTCAACGGCGAGATCTATAACTTCGTGGAGCTGCGCGACGAGTTGACGGGTTTGGGCCATGAGTTCCGCTCGACGTCAGACACTGAAGTTTTGCTGGCGGCATACGCGGAATGGGGCAGCGGATGCCTCAACCGGCTGGTCGGCATGTTCGCTCTTGTGATTCTCGATACCCGACGGCGAACTGTATTCATGGCCCGTGACTTCTTCGGTATCAAGCCTTTTTACTACACCGTTCAAGATGGCTCGTTTGCGTTTGCCTCCGAGGTCAAGGCGCTGCTGGAGTTTGCGGGGCAGCGTCCTACGGCCAATCCGGAGCGGCTGTACCTCTACCTGCGTTACGGAATGTGCGACCACGGCTCGGACACTTTACTCGCGCAGGTGCGCCAGCTCCCGGCAGGACACTTTCTTGAACTCAGCCTGGATGGAGCTGAAGCCTGGGCCGGCGAGCTGCAACCCCGTTGCTACTGGCGTCCGGAAACGGGCCAGGAACTGGATATTTCTTTTGAAGAGGCGGCTGCGCGAGTACGCGACCTGTTCCTCAACAATGTCCGCCTTCACCTTCGCAGCGACGTGCCGGTGGGCACGGCGCTCTCCGGCGGAGTGGATTCCTCCTCCATCGTGATGGCCATGCGGCATCTCCATCCCAACCTGGAGATCCATGCCTTCAGCTACATCGCCGAGGACCAGGGGATCAGCGAGGAACGGTGGATCGATCTTGTCTCTCGCGAGGCCGGCCTGCATCTGCACAAGGTGAGCCCGCATGCTGAAGATCTTCTCGCGGACCTCGATCCGCTGAGCTGCGCGCAGGATGAGCCGTTCGGGAGCACCAGCCTCTATGCGCAGTACAGTGTCTTTCGCGCCGCGCACGAGGCCGGCATCAAGGTGATGCTTGACGGTCAGGGAGCCGATGAGATTCTAGGCGGCTACCGCTACTACATGGGAGCCAGGCTGGCGTCGCTGATTCGCGCCGGGGACTGGTCGGGTGCGGCGCGGTTCATTTCCGGGTGTTCGCAATGGCCGGGTGTGAGCAAACACTGGCTGGTATTTCGTTCAGCGGACTACCTGTTGCCTGACTCCGTTCAGGGACCTTTACGCAAATTGATCGGTAAAGATCTGAGTCCGAGTTGGCTGCGTGAGTCGTGGTTCCATAACCGCGGTGTTGAGCCACGCTCTCTGAACTACTCCAGCAACCCCGCGGTGCTTCGCGATGCGCTGCGGCGTACCCTGGTGGAAACCAGTCTCCCGCACCTGCTGCGCTATGAAGATCGCAACTCGATGGCATTCTCGGTTGAGAGCCGCGTGCCCTTCCTGACTCCGGAGTTGGTGAATTTCCTTTTCTCCATTCCGGAGAGATTCCTGATTGCCGAGGATGGAACCTCCAAAGCAGTTTTCCGCCAAGCGATGCGTGGCATTGTTCCCGACGCCATCCTCGACCGCCGGGATAAAGTGGGCTTCGCCACACCGGAAAAGCGGTGGCTCTCAAAGCTGGACGGCTGGGTTCGCGGAATCTTGACCTGCGATGTCGCCGGCGCGATTCCCTTTTTCAATATGGACGCCATGCAGCGTGAATGGCGTGGGGTGTACGACGGGAGCCGGCCGTTTGATCATCACATGTGGCGCTGGCTCAATCTGATTCATTGGACGCGGCGAATCCAGGTGCAATTCAGCTGACGGCGTTTCGTCGGAAAACAGGAAGGAAGTATGAGATTGAAGTCGATGTGGGCTCTGGGAATACTGGCGGCAATCGGCTCGCTGGGCGTTATTCTCCACAGCTCGCGAATGCGATCGGGCGTAGCTGCTCTGGCGAGCGAGAGTGCTGGCAGCGCCGTTCCCTGGGGCCCTCTTGCCGGACGCAACTACTACGTTTCTCCCTCCGGGCGGGATGATCAGGACGGTTCCGCAGCCCGGCCATGGGCGACTCTGCAATTTGCCGCAACTAAAGCCGGGCTGGGCGCTACGGTTCACGTTTTACCCGGCCTCTATCGCGGCCCGGTGCGCACGCAACGCAGTGGTGAGGGGCACGCGAGAATCCGCTTTTTGTCGGAGAAGCAGTGGCAGGCGCGGATTATCGCCATCGGCGAGCCTATCGTCTGGAGAAATGACGGCAACTACGTGGACATCGCCGGCTTCGACATCAGCGGAGACGGAGCGCAGGGAATTCTCAACATGGGCTCAAACGTCAGGATTGTCGGCAATCACGTTCACGACATTCCTGCCGCCGGCTGTACTCCTGCCGGGGGCGCCGGCATCGACAACGGGAGCGAATCCGGCCACGACAATGACATAATCGGCAATGTGGTGAACCGGATCGGAGACCCCGTCCGCGAATGCACCCGAGTGCACGGCATCTACCACGCGAACTTCGGCGGGCATATCTGGAACAACATTTCCTGCGATAACCAGGGCTGGGGCATTCATCTGTGGCACGAGCCGCAATCGGTGGTGATTGCCAACAACCTGATCTGTCGCAACCACCACGGGGGAATCGTAATCGGGGCCGGCGACAGTCCCAACGCCCTTCCAGCCGACCACATGCTGGTGACAAACAACATCCTTTTCGGGAACGGCCCGGCGGGTTCAGAGTACGCAATCTACGAGTCCGGGCTGCTTGGCGATGACAACCACTATCTCAACAACCTGGTTTTTGGCCGTGAGCAGCGAATTATCCTGCAGAACGGGAACCAGATCTCCGGCACCATCTGGAAGGATCCGTTGCTGGTGAACTACAAGGGGGACGACCCAGCTGATTTCCGCCTGTCGCCGGGCAGTCCCGCCATTGGCGCCGGAACCAACTCGGGCGCTCCGCCAATGGCCATGGATGGCGGAGCAAGACCGGTTGACGGACGTTGGGACATCGGGCCTTACCAGTACCAGTCCCATGGCAAACCCTGGCCATGGTATTGATCGTCAGGCCCGCCCGCCGCACTTACTCATACGGCCACGGCACTGGAGTTGAACCGAACTCATACATGCCGATGTCCGGTCCGGAGCCAAAAGGCCGGGCCGCGCCGTCAAAATCCTGTACCGGCATGCCCAGGGTGGTCCCGGAGTTGATCGCGCGGCTGCTGGAGGTTAGATGATAGTCACCGCTGCCGTTCGGCTGATAGTTCACCAGGAGCGGGTCAGCGCTGATCGTATTCTGACCAACCAGGCCATTCTGAAGGACGAGCCCCTGCTTATTGCCCCAGATCAGATTGTTTTCGTAGAGGTTGCTGGCGGCGGTAGCGCCGGTTTCATAGATTGCGATCCCCTGCCCCCAGGAGCTGTTGTGATAGAGAACGATGTTGTTGGTGACGATCACGTTCGAAGCGGTTACTCCGCCAGGCGCGTCACCATCGCCCACGACGATGCCGCCGGCGCCGTTCTGGAAAACGAGATTGTTGGAGATCACCACGTCAGTCGCCGCATGCCAGAGCTGAATTCCCCAGCCCTGGTTCCGGTAAGACAGGTTGTTAACGATGTGACCACGCAGGTTCGACTGATAGATGCCCTGCACTTCATAACACTGGACAGTGGGATCGCCGATATCGTGGACTACGTTCCCGATCACGTCGTCGTCACTGCCGCTGTAGTTGGCGTTATCAATCCCCGCCCCTCCGTTGCTGGTGCAGGGCGCCGGAATGTTATGAACGTTATTGCCGATGGTGCGCACGAACGAGCCCATGTTCAGGATGCCCAGTCGACCATCACCGCTGATATCGAATCCGACTATGTCCACGTAGTTGCCGGTGTTGTACCACATCTCTTCGAAGCCGGTAGTGCGGATCAGCGCGCCCCATTTCACGTCAGAGACAAACCGTATGCGAGCCGTCGCCGTGCCGCTGGTACTGCTCGTTACCGCCCCGTAAGTTCCCGGCAGCACGTGTACCACGTCTCCCGGTTGAACCGCCGCCGCAGCGTGGTTGATGGTCAGCCATGGCGAGGCACTGGACCCGTTGTTGGAATCGCTTCCCGCCGTCGACACATAGAAATTGTTACCCCCGGACGGAGGGGGAACAGGAGTGGGAGTGGGAGTGGGAGTGGGAGTGGGAGTGGGAGTGGGGGTGGGCGACGGAGGCGGAGGGGTTGGAGTCGGAGTTGGAGTCCCGTTAGGATGGCCATGCCGCGAAGCGGCGCTGACCAGCGTTCCCGAACTGCTACAACCTGTTTGGAATGAGATGGTTATGGTGATAGCGATGATTAGACAGACCTCGGCAACGAACTGAAAAAGAGTTTTCAAATGGCTCAGTCCTTTGGAAGGGCGCTAGTTTTGGAAGCGACGCTAGTCTTGGAAGTTGAGTGGAGCTTACAGAACGAGCTGAGCAGCTGATATCCGGTGAGAGCCTTGATTGCTTACGCAAAATACCTTAATCCCACTTTTGTCGGACAAGTCCAATGGTTCACCGATATATCCGCGTTTCGGGCAATAAAGACATGAACTTCCAGTCACCTACATGGGTGAGAACGGCATGAAGCTGCTCACCATCGTTGGAGCACGTCCTCAATTCGTGAAAGCAGGACCAGTTAGCCGGGAACTGTCGGCGGCGGGGATCGCCGAGGTGTTGGTCCATACCGGGCAGCACTACGATGCCAATATGAGCGATCTGTTTTTCAAGGAACTTGATCTGCCTGAGCCGCAATATCACCTCGGCATTGGGTCGGGCAGCCATGGCGCTCAAACCGGGAAGATGCTGGAGCTGCTGGAAACCGTCATACAAAAGGAGGCTCCCGACGCGGTGATGGTTTACGGCGACACCAACAGCACCCTTGCCGGGGCTCTGGCCGCCGCAAAGCTCAACGTTGGATTAATTCACGTTGAGGCCGGGCTGCGGAGCTTCAACCGCACCATGCCGGAAGAAGCGAATCGCGTGGTGGCGGATCATCTGAGCCAGCTGCTGCTGGCGCCTACGCCTACGGCATGCGCGAACCTCAGCCGCGAAGGCTTCGTCGAGTACTCGGGCAATGGCCATGACCGCGGAGGCAAGGCTTCCACGGGCCGATATGCCCTGGTTGGCGACGTAATGAAAGACGCGCTGCTGGCGGCAAGAGCTATCTCCAGGCGAAACGGGAACGGCAGCAGTTCAGGCTTGCGAGCAAGGAGCTATTACCTTGCTTCCCTGCACCGGCCCGCGAATGTTGACGACCCGGAGCGCCTGCGGCTGTGGTTCGACGCCTTCATGAGGGCTGACCTGCCGGTCTTGTTGCCTATGCATCCCAGAACCCGGAGAGCCGCCGAAGAAGCGCAGTTGCTGTCAGGAATCCGCGAGCCCCTGCGCATTGTGGAACCACTCGGCTACCTGGCCATGGTCGACGCAACCGCCAACGCGCGGGCCGTTCTCACCGACTCGGGAGGCCTACAGAAAGAGGCGTTCCTGCTCGGCGTACCCTGCGTCACGCTACGCGAGGAAACCGAGTGGCTGGAAACTCTGGAGGAAGGCTGGAATCAGCTCTGCCCTGATCCGCTTGAACTCTGGAAGCACGTCCAGACTCCGCCCAGGAACGGGGAGATCTGTTCAGCCGTCTATGGCGACGGCCACGCCGCAAAAAAGATCGCGCAGTGTCTTACCCACTGGCTCTGATACTGCACGTTCACCGAACTGTAAAAATGCGCACTCCCCAGGAACAAACCATGAAACCGAGCACGTCAGTTTCCGTCGTTATGCCTGTCTTCAACGAGGCAAGCTTCATTGAGAGCGCATTGAAGTCTCTGCAGGCGCAGAACAGCGACGGCTTCGAATTGGAAATCCTGGTCATCGACGGCATGTCGGAGGACGGCACGCAAGATAAGGTCAGAACTCTGGCCAGCCGGGACCCACGAATCAAGTTGTTGAGCAATCCATCGCGGCACACTCCGGCTGCTCTCAATATCGGATTGCGTGCAGCAGCCGGCGAGTACGTGTGCATCATGGGAGCTCATGCTGCTTACGATCCCGATTACGTCTCGGTGTGCCTCGAAGAACTCAGAGCACACCAGGCGGTCGGATGCAGCGGCAAAGTGGTGACGGCACCGGCCAATAAGAGCATGCAGGCGCGACTGGTAGCATGGGCTTCAGGCCATCCATTTGCCTCTTCTACCCGCTCGGTTCGCACCCAGCCGGAGGGCTACGCGGATACGGTCGCGTTTCCGGTCATGCGCAAACAGCCTCTTCTCGACACCGGTGGCTACAACGAAAAGCTGGTCCGAAACCAGGACAACGATATGAATCAGCGCCTGCGGGCGCAGGGTTGCAAACTTTACGTCACCGGCAAGACCCAGTGCCGGTATCACGCACGGCCAGACGTGGGGTCGTTCCTGCGATACGCTTTCCTGAACGGGCTTTGGAACGCCTTCAGCCTGAGGGAAAATCGGGAGTCCATGGGATTGCGGCACCTGGCGCCGCTCGCGTTTGTGGCCGTCCTGGTCATCCTCCTTGCCCTGCAAGTGGGCGCTGTGCTGGCCGGAATTGGCACCGTGTTACCGCTCCTTGCTCTTGCCGGTATTCTTGCCGTCCACCTGTCAGTCGGGACGCTTGCCGGTTTGCAAACTTCCTGGCGGCAGCGAACGCCAGCAGCGCTGTCGCTGGCGCCGCTCATTCTGGGATTCCATTGCGCTTACGGGCTGGGCACCATGCGCGGCCTACTGTTTCCGTTTGCAATTCAGCCTTCAGCGACCGTAAGAGCGATCCCGGAATCGTCCGACGATCCCGCTTGATCGTTCAGCAGCACACATGATTCGCCCGGCCGACTATCTTGGCAAAGTTCGTAACGCGAATGGCACAACACAGTCTCCGGCTTCTCACATCATATGCAGGACTCTTCTTTGAGGAATGAAATGGAAGAAAGTATGACCGCCGATACCATAGGCCCGGCTCGCAATGATTCCGGCGGCGATCAGCCCCTGAGAGGCAATTATTTCCGTTCAGTTGCTTCCTACTGGGAACGACTCTACGAGGACAAGCACCTCACTGCTCGAATTTATCAGGAGCGGAAAAACGCCACAATCGCGTGGATCCACGATTTCGGTTTGCCGGCCGGAGCCCGTGTGCTGGACTTGGGCTGCGGCGCCGGACACACTGCCGTGGCGCTGGCCAGGCACGGATATCAGGTGAATGCGCTGGACTGTGAGCAAGCTATGCTCGACATGGCGGCGCGGCGCGCCCAGGAGGCCGGCGTCTCCCTAACCCTGGGGATTGGCGATGCCCACCGGGTGCCATTCGAGAACTCGACATTCGACGTAGTCATGGCGCTCGGACTGGTACCCTGGCTGCACTCGCCCCACAAGGCACTGGCCGAAATGCGCCGAATTCTTAAGCCTGGCGGCTTCCTCGTGATCTCCAGCGACAACTCGCACCGGCTTACCTACTGGCTGGACCCGATCTACAACCTCGCGCTCGCGCCTTGCCGCAACCGGCTTACCGCCTTCCTGCGCAGGAAAAGATGGATGCGGCTGCGCGAAACCGCGCCTCCCATGATGCAGCCTACGCGCGAATTCGACCAATGGCTGGCCGAGGCGGGGTTCGAGAAGCTGAGAGGCGCCACCATAGGATTTGGGCCTTTCACGCTTTTTCGGCGGCACATGCTGCCGGACCGGATGGGATCTGGACTGCACCGGATGCTGCAGCGATGCGCCGACTCCGGGTGGCCGCTGCTCCGGCAGGGCGGCGCCCATTACCTGGTGGCGGCGAAGAAGCCGACTGTGCAAGGAAATGCAGAACCAGCCGCGCCCAAGAGTTCCAGCGCCAGTCCCGTTACCCTGGAGTCGTGCGACGTTTCCACTCCAGTCGTCATCCTGGGCGCTAATACACATGGCAGCCTGGGCATCATGCGCAGCCTGGGCCGACTGGGTGTTCCGGTTCACGCGGTGTGCTCGCCGCCGCGCGGGCCGGCATCGTTTTCGGCTTACTGCCAGTCGACGGCGGTCTGGGACTTTGCTCATGCCGCTCCCGAGGACACCGTTGCTTATCTCCTGACGCTGGCGCAATGGATCGGCAAGCGCAGCATCCTGATTCCAACCTGGGACGAGATGGCGGTGTTTACGGCGGAGCGTTACGAGGCGTTAAAGACAGGCTTCATCTTTCCCGAACAGTCTGCTCAGCTGGCGCGATCACTCTGCGACAAGAAGGAAATGGCGGCGCTGGCGCGGCGCTTCGGAGTGCCTACGCCTGAGGTTTTCTATCCCAGATCGCTGGACGATGTGCTTCGGTACATCGAGACGGCGCGCTTTCCGGCCATGCTCAAAGGCATTGACGGCAACAAGCTCAAAGAGCGCACCGGCAAAAAGATGGCGGTAGTGTATAGCCCAAGCCAGTTGCGTGACATGTACGTGGCAATGGAAGATCCGCAGGAACCGAACCTCATGCTGCAGGAGTACATTCCCGGAGGCGACGATTCCATCTGGATGTTCAATGGCTACTTCAACGCGAACTCCGAGTGCCTGGCCTCTTTTACCGGACGCAAGCTTCGCCAGACCCCCATTCACACCGGCATGACCAGCCTGGGCATTTGCCTGCAGAACGAGGTGGTGGAAAAAACCACCAAGGACTTCATGCGCGCCGTGGGCTATCGCGGAATTCTTGATATCGGCTACCGCTACGACTCCCGCGACGGACAGTACAAGGTGCTGGACATCAATCCGCGGATTGGCGCCACCTTCCGGCTGTTTGTGGCCGAAAACGGCATGGACGTGGCCCGCTCACTCTACATGGATATGACCGGACAGCGCGTGCCGCCGGTTCGCCAGCGTGAAGGACGGAAATGGTTTGTGGAATCTGACCTGAAGTCCTGCCTGGACTATCGCCGGGAGGGCTCACTGACTATCCGGCAATGGCTCCGCTCCCTGCGGGGAATTGAAGAAGCCGGATATTTCGCGTGGGACGATCTGGCTCCGTTCTGGAGGCTGGGCGTGACCGCCATGCGCTCCCTGTTCAGCGGCAACCGCCGGGAAAAAGCACCGCTGGTAACGGCGCGGCTCAAGATTTCCGAAGTTGTCGATTCCATCCCACGGAAAGCCGCTCCGGGCGCACCTGCTCCCGGCGCCGAGAGTCCGAAACGTCTGACTGCCTGATCTCGCTCACGAACCAAATCTCAAACTCTTTGCCAGCCACGGTTTCAAGGAGGAAACAATGAAGCCTCGCGATATTCAATTCCCTGCTTCGAACGATGCCACGCAGGGAAAAATCCACCTGCGCGATTACCTGCAGCGCATCGGCGTGAAACAGCTTCCGCCGTCAACCAGCCCATTCGATCCGGGTTACGACCCTTTGACCCTGGAAGGCCATCTGGAGCAAAGCGCTCACTTGATGTCGATCCTCAAGATTTCCATGGCCTGCTGGATGATCGCCGACGAATCTGCCACACGGAGAAAGACGGCAGCGGCCCGGCGCCACGGAGTGCCCACCGTGACCGGTGGTGGTCCGTTTGAAGTCGCGGTAGCGCAGGGACAGCTGCCGGCGTATCTCGACCTGTGCGCCGACATCGGCGTGACACGGATCGAGTGCGGCGAGGGATTTACCGACATGCCGCTGCCACCTGGGGAAGTCATCAAGATGGCACACGAGCGCGGCCTGGAGGTGCAGTTCGAACTGGGCAAGAAGCACACCGGCGCGTTCAGCGAGGCGGCAGTGCAGCAACTGATCGAGCAGGGACAGCGTTGGCTCGATGCCGGCGCGCTGCAGTTGGTGGTAGAGGCGAGAGAGAGCGCGCTCGGAGTCGGCCTCTTCGACGAAGACGGAAATTTCAACAGCGCGTTTGCCGACCGCTTTGCGTCGGCTTTCGGGCTCGACATCGTGCTGTTTGAAGCTCCCAACAAACCCAGCCAGTTCCGCCTGCTCGACCATTTCGGTCCCGCGGTGCACCTGTGCAACATCCGCCTGGAAGAACTGCTGCGCGTGGAAATCTACCGCCGCGGGTTGCACTCGGACGCGTTCTCCAATCCCAAGCTTCGGCCTGCCATTCAGCAGGCGGCCGTCGAGAGGGCCAGCTAACCATGAGCGTCATTATTGACAGCTTTCCTTCCAGCAACGGCCGTTATCAGGCTGACTACGCCATCGTTGCCGTCGATGTGATTCGCGCATCCACTACCGTAGTGACAGCGGCCACGCTGGGAAGGAAGTGCTTCCCGGTGACCTCGGTGGAGGAAGCCCTGCAAAAGCGAGCGGAACTTCCCGACTGTCTTCTGGCCGGCGAGGTTGCCGGCATCAAGCCGGACGGATTCGATTTGAACAACAGCCCGTCGCATCTTGCGCGCAGGACGGACGTGCACCGCCCGCTGGTGCTGCTCTCCTCGTCCGGCACCAAGTTGATGGTGCAGAGCGGCGCTACCGGTGCGGCCTATGTTGCCTGCCTGAGGAACTACAAGGCGGTAGCCGCGCATATCGGCAATCGCCACGAGCGCATCGCTCTGCTGGGCGCAGCGACGCAGGGCGAGTTTCGCGAGGAAGACCAGCTCTGCTGCGCCTGGATCGCCAATGAACTCCGGCGCTTCGGGCACCAGCCGGAAAACCAACGAACTCTGAACCTCATCGAGCAATGGAGGCGGGCTTCGGCGCGCGCCTGCGCCACCGGGAACAGCGCCGCATACCTGAGAAGGAGCAACCAGCTCGATGACCTGAATTTCGTTCTCGCTCACGTGAATGACGTTCCCCTGGCCTGTCAGCTGGTCAATGGCGAGGTTCTGCCCATCACAGTTATTTCAGAGCTACCCAGACCGAAGCCGCCAGCGGCCCGACGCCGCCTGGCCGCCTAGCTCCGGCAGCTTGCAAATGGAAGAGGTCGTCTTATGAACAAGGTTCCCGGAAAGATCGTCTCTCTGGTTTTGTCGGCTGTAGTCTGCAGCCTGCTTGCAATTCCTGCTTTTTCGCAAGCCATCAACTCAAATTCGCAGGGCTCTCGCGCCGGCATGAGCGCCGGCACTGCGGTCGCTCCACAGTCGCCGGTGATGAGCACACCTACGGAGCCGGCGCCGAATCCCAGCGCGAGCACGGCGCTCACGTCCAACGCAGCTGGCGCGGCGCCGCCGGTGGTGGGCTCGCCTTCCGATTTGCGGATCGGCGTTGGGGATCTGCTGGAGGTTGCCGTGTTCGGCGCGCCTGACTTCGACAAGCAGGTCCGGGTAAGTTCGTCGGGAGAAGTTACGCTGCCTCTGGTCGGCGCAGTGCGCCTGGCGGGGGCCACCACCGCGGAAGCCGAAAAACTGCTGGAGAAAAAGCTACTGGATGGAGGCTTCTTCAACGATCCGCATGTCTCGGTCTTCGAAAAGGAGTACCAGACCCAGGGCGTTTCCGTTCTGGGCGAGGTGCAGAAGCCGGGCATCTATCCTATGCTGGGGTCGCACAAGCTGTTTGACGTGATCTCGGCCGCCGGAGGCACAACACCGAAGGCGGGCAATCAGGTCACCATCGCTCATCGCGACCGCAGCCAGCCCTCGCAGAACCTGACCCTGGCCGGCAACGGCAGCGATTCCACCCGCAACAATCCTGACATCCTTCCCGGCGATACCGTGGTGATTCAAAAAGCCGGCGTGGTTTACGTGGTCGGCGACGTCCACATGCCGGGAGGATTCGTGATGGACAAGCCGGAACTGACAGTGCTGCAGGCACTGGCTATGGCCCAGGGCGCAAATCCCACGGCCAAACTTGACGCAGCGCGATTGATTCGCAGGAATGGCAACGAGCGCCAGGAAGTGCCGATCGCACTCAAGAAAATTCTTTCCTCCAAAGCCCCTGACATAAACCTGCAGGCAGATGACATTTTGTTTGTCCCCAACAGCGCCGCCAAGAGCGTGATGCGGCGCGGGCTGGAGGCTATTGTGCAAGCTGCGACGGGAGTTGCCATCTATCATCCCTGAGTTGTGAATTCACAACACGGAATGCAAAAGGCTGCCGCGAAGGCAGCCTTTTTTATTGAGCTGAAAGGCACCGCGCCAGGATAATTTGCATTCCGATGAGAGTTGATCGAAGATGTTGCCCAAGCCACACGACCTTTTGTCGCTGTTATCAGCCGGAGAATTTTAAAATCTCTTATGGACCCCGCGGCCATCAAAAAACCAGTCATCGCTTACCGCCGCCACGCACCCGGGACGCAACCGGAGTTGCTCTACGAACCGTACCGGGCAACAGTCTTGCGAGCCCCGCGCAAGCCGCTGGTATTCGTGCCACAGACCCTCTCCGAAGTTACCGGACCGGTCTACGGGCACGACACCATCGCTGAGAGCGACAATGATTTGACCCGGCAACACGCCGGCGAGCCTCTGGGCGAACGCATCGTCGTGACCGGGCGCGTGCTCGATGGCGATGGCCGTCCGCTACCCAACACGCTGCTCGAGATATGGCAGGCCAATTCCGCTGGGCGATACGCGCACCTCAAGGACCAGCACCCGGCCCCGCTCGATCCCAACTTTACCGGCGCCGGACGGACGCTTACTGACGAAAACGGCGCGTACCGCTTTATCACCGTCAAGCCCGGACCGTACCCCTGGCAAAATCACTACAACGCCTGGCGGCCTGCTCACATTCACTTTTCGGTCTTCGGGAGAGCCTTCATCACCCGGCTGGTAACGCAGATGTACTTTCCCGGCGATCCCTTGTTTGCCTACGATCCCATCTTTCAATCCGTACCCGATGAGAAGGCGCGACAACGCATGATCTCCACTTTCGACCTGGAGACAACGCAGCCGCAATGGGCAACGGGATACAAATTCGACATCGTGCTGCGCGGCCCGGAGGCGACTCCATTCGAGAAGTAAGAGACCATGTTGCCGACTCCCTCACAAACCGTTGGTCCGTTCTTTCAGGTCGGTTTGACGGCGGAGGCACACTGCATCCGCTTGATCGCCGGCCGAAAGGCCAAAGGAGAGCGCATCTGGCTGGCCTGCCAAGTGCTCGATGGCGAGGGCTCGCCGGTGCCGGACGCGATGATCGAGATCTGGCAAGCCGATGCCGCAGGACAATACCCCGCTCCGGAAAACGGAGGCGCCGACCCTGAATGTAGTGGCTTCGGCCGGCTGCCGACCGATGAAGAAGGACGTTGCGAATTTGAAAGCGTCAGACCGGGCCGGGTTGAAGGACCGGGCGGGGTTCAGCAGACGCCGCATTTTGTGGTCGCGGTTTTCGCTCGCGGACTGCTCAAACAGCTGTTCACGCGAGTTTATTTTGCAGGCGAAGCTGCAAACCAGGAAGATCCTGTACTTGCGCTTGTTCCGGCAAAACGACGGGAAACTCTGATGGCCCAACCCGATCCCTTACGCCCGGGCCACTGGCGTTTCGATGTTCGCCTTCAGGGCGACAAGGAAACCGTGTTCTTCGATGTCTGATTCTTCCGGCCCCACATCTTTCTGAACCCTTCACAGGCTGGCGCACATCTGTAGGTTTATCCCGCAGGCGTGTGCACATCCAAGCCTTCGGGACGAACTCGAAGGGGCTTGGAAGATGAGTACGGTATCTGAGCTGAGATCGGGGGCTTACGAAGGCCGATATGGCGCACTGCTCAGCCTGGGGAAAGCGGTGGCGCTTTGTTGTGACTGCGACCTGGCCAAGGATACGCTGCTGAAGGAACTGCAAGAACTGCTGTCGTTCGACTACCTGCAACTGATTGCTTTCGACAAAGAGGGTGAAACCGTCTCCTGGCAGCTCTGCCTGGCAAGCGCCGATCGTCTGGATTCTCAGGCAAGAATTTTTCTGGAAGACTCCCCTATCGGCATGGCATGGCACCAGCGCCTGCTAACCGCAACTCCAGATTGGCAGAGCGAGACCCGTTTTGCCGGATACAAAGCGTTCCTGCACGGACACGGAATTGGGTCCACGTGCGTCCTGCCGCTGGTGAGGGGCGAGCGCTTTGTTGGCGTTTTGGCAGTCGGCAGCACGGAGCCGGAGGCTTATCCGGAAGAAGAGGTTGAGTTTCTTGCCAAGGTCGCCGACCAGCTGGCGCTGGTCATGGATGCCGCAGCAAATCTGTATTCTTCCGAGCTGCTGCAGGACCGCATGCGCCTGATCCTGGACCTGACCAACCAGGTGGTTTCCAACCTTGAGCTGGACGATCTTTTGCATGCGGTTTCGTCGAGCGTGCGGCGCGTGATGGGTTGTGATGCGGCCGCCATCATGCTGCCCGATGCGGAAGGCAAGCACTTGCGCGTGCATGCGCTCGACTATCCCAACAGCAAAGGCATATTCACCGAAGGCGCGATGATTCCCATTGAGGGCACCCTTCCCGGCGATTCGTTCAGGACCGGGAAACCGATCGTCATCAACCGGCTGGATCCCGACACCATCGCCAGCGAGATGTACCACAAGGCCAAAGCCGAAGGGATGAATTCCTTCTGCGATCTGCCGCTCATCAGCCGTAAGCGGCTGCTGGGGATCCTTGCCGTGGCCCATCGCGAAGAAAACGCTTTCGATGACGACCAGGTCAGCTTCCTCTCCCAGGTGGCCAACCAGGTGGCCATCGCCATCGAGAATGCGACGGTCTACGGCGAGATTGCCAAGCTCAAGGACCGGCTCGCCCAGGAAAAGTTGTACCTGGAAGATGAGATTCGCGGCGAAATGGACTTTGAAGGCATCGTCGGACAAAGTTCGGCGTTGCGGCATGTTTTAAGCCTGGTTGAAACCGTGGCGCCCAGCGATTCAACCGTGCTGCTGCTGGGCGAAACGGGAACCGGTAAAGAACTCATCGCGCGGGCCATCCACGATCGCAGCCGGCGCAAGGACCGGACCATGGTCAAGCTGAACTGCGCCGCGATTCCCACGGGGCTGCTGGAGAGCGAGCTGTTTGGACATGAGCGCGGGGCGTTTACCGGCGCCATTACGCAGAAGATCGGACGCCTCGAGCTGGCAAACCAGGGAACGCTGTTCCTGGATGAAGTAGGAGACATACCCTTCGAAATCCAACCCAAGTTGCTGCGCGCACTTCAGGAGCGCGAGTTCGAACGGCTGGGCAGCACGCGCACGCAGCGCGTTGACGTACGCCTGGTGGCCGCCACCAACCGCCACCTGGAAAAAATGATTGAACAGCGGGAGTTCAGAAGCGACCTTTACTATCGCCTGAATGTTTTTCCTATCCGCATTCCCCCGCTGCGCGAGCGTCCGGAAGACATTCCGCTTCTGGTGCGCTACTTTACGCAGAAGTACGCGCGGCGCATGGAAAAGCAGATTGAAACCATACCCGCAGCGGTGATGAAGAAGCTCTCGAGCTGGCACTGGCCGGGAAACATTCGCGAGTTGGAGAACTTCATTGAACGCTCGGTGATTCTCACTCACGGACCTGCGCTGAGGGTCCCGGTTGGCGAGTTGAGTAACGGTGGTGCGACACCCACCGGCGTTGCGGTGAATGAATCCAGCGAGCGCGACAACATAGTGCGCATCCTCAAAGAAACCAAGGGCCGCGTCGCCGGCGCTGACGGCGCAGCCGCGCGCATGGGGATTAAGCGGACTACGCTTATTTCGCGGATGAAGAAGCTCGGCATCCAACCGAGGGCGCTCTCGTAATCAGTTCCCGCTAAGTTAACTCACAGACATCCTTCGCGATTTCTCGCGCCATAAAAAGAGCGCGCGTCGTCGATTTTCCCAACCTTCTTTCGTCGTACCAGTGTGAGGACAATATTTGCGCCCTCACAAACGTCTTCAGCAGAAGGACACAGCGTGATCAGCCGTCGTCAATCTCGTCATCTGTCGAACTCATCGTCGACACTTTCGACACTTAAGATCACCAGCCGCTTTACATGTCTTGATGTTTCAACACTCTGGGCTGCCATCGTGCTTCCGAAAAGTTTGGCCGGGGGCTTGCTTTACACCAGAACGAGAAAAGACATGTTCAAGATTTCCACCGTCGACACACAACGAGAGCGCAGGCTGGTAGTGGAAGGAACCTTGGTTAGCCCCTGGGTTGATGAGCTGCGCAAGAGCTGGGATTTGGCCGCCGGCACTTCGCTGGAGAACCGGCAAATGACCATCGACCTGACGAACGTCACCAAGATCGACAACGAAGGAGAGGCGGCGATTCTGGAGATGATGGAGGACGGCGCGAAGTTTTGCTGCAGCGGCGTGCTCAACAAGCACGTACTCAAGCAGCTTGCCGGGGAGTGTCACGCGCGTTTGCGCGACTGCTCTGACCAGCGTCGGTCGAAACAGTAAGAGGATTAGACAAAGGAGCCTTGATCAACATGAAGCAGCTTTTCAAGAAACGGGCAGACCTTTACGCATCGGACGGTGATTTTTGCAGGATTTTCAAGGAAGACATGCAGAGCCTTTATCTACTCGCCCTCGTGCTGACCGCTGATCCGGAAAAAGCCGAGCAGTGTTTCGTCTCGGGCTTGGATGATTGCGCCTCGGGCAATCACGTCTTTAAAGCCTGGGCGCGGTCGTGGGCGAGGCGAGTGGTCATCAAGAACGCGATCCGGTCGGCAGCCGCGTCGACAACTCAGGCTGAGCGGGCGCAGCGCACTGCCACGTCAGAGGGCGCGGACTTGCTTGCCAGCCTGCCGCGGCCCGAGTTGCCGGCGGAGATCGCCGCCCTGCTCGCGCTGCCGGCCCGCGAGCGATTCGCTTTCGTGATGTCGTTTTGCGAAGGATATGCCGACCGCGATTGCTCGCTGCTGCTGGGCTGCACTCGTGAAGAACTGATTAAGGCGCGCACGCGCGCGCTGAACCAGCTCAAGGATTCGGCGATGGCGCGCAGCGGCCTCACGGCAGGAACGGGATTGGAAACAGCCAACAATGCGCGGCGGGAGGTGGGGATCCTGCCCGTTCGAGCGGAGTTGGCAGTCTCAGCGTAAACAAGGTGGCAGAAAAGAATGGGACTTGAAGGGGATCATAAATGACGAAGCAGTCGATCAGCACTCATATAAAAGCAAGACACGGACGCGTCGCGTCCTTAGCAGTACTTCTGTTTTCGGTTGGGCTCACTGCCTGCAGCCGGGGTAATGTTCAGGCCGCGGGCCCTGCCGCGCCTCCCGCACCGCTGGTGACTGTGGTGCAGGCGCAGACGCGCGATGTGCCGCGCTATCTTGACGAGATTGGCAAGAACACCGCCTACGAGTCCGTGAACGTGACTCCGCAGGTGGGCGGGCGCATTGTGGAGCGCCATTTTCAGGACGGCGAGAACCTGAGAAAAGGCCAGCTTCTCTTCGTGATCGATCCACGACCTTACAAGGCGCAGGTCGATTCCGCTCAGGCCACGGTTGCGCAGAACAAGGCCGCGCTCGAACTGGCGAGGATTCAGTTCTCGCGCGATGAGGAAATCATCGGCACCCGCGCCATCTCCAAGCAGGATTACGACACCAAGAAGAACGCAGTAGACGTCACCCAGGCGCAGCTGCAGGCGGCTGAAGCAGCGCTGGAGACGGCCAAACTGAATCTTGAATACTGCTATATCCACTCTCCCATCGACGGACGCGCCGGCGCCCGCCTGGTGGATGTGGGCAACGTGGTGCAGGCAAACGGCGGATCGTTGCTCTCCATACAGCGGCTGGATCCGATCTATGCCACCTTCACCATCACCGAGGGCGACCTCCCGGCAGTCCAGGCGCAGATGGCGCACGGCGGCCTGAAGGCCGCTGTGCGTTTGCCGGCGGACCAGGAGAGCATGGCGAAAACGGGCAGGGTGGAGTTCCTGGACAACACCGTGCAGAACGGAAGCGGGACGGTTAATCTGCGCGCGACCGTCAGCAATCCCGATCATCGATTCTGGCCGGGACAGTTCGTGGACGTAAAGCTGGTGCTGACCACGGAAAAGAGCGCTGTCCTGATTCCCAATCAGGCTGCACAGCTCAGCCAGCAGGGTCCGTTTGTCTACGTGGTGAAGTCTGACGATACGGCGGAGCTGCGCCCGGTGAAGCTTGGCCAGCGCCAGGGTGAGGACGTGGTAGTGACTCAGGGCCTGGCGCCCAGCGACCGCGTGGTGCTGGCGGGCCAGCTGATGGTGCGGCCGGGAGGCAAGGTGCGCGTGGCTCCGGCCACCGCAGCGAACTCCGGGAACAAGGACAACAGTTCGGGGGGTGGCCTGTGATGAATCTATCTGAGCCATTCATTCGCCGGCCAGTGATGACGATCGCGTTGACGGTTTCAGTCATCGTCTTCGGAATCCTGGCTTACTTCCGGCTGCCGGTGAGCGATCTGCCCGCGGTCGACTACCCGGTGATTCAGGTGCAGGTGGATTATCCCGGCGCGACGCCTGAGACCATGGCCAACAACGTGGCCACGCCGCTGGAGCGCCAGTTCATGCAGATTCCCGGACTGGAGCTGGTAACGTCGAACAACGGGCAGGGACACACCAGCTTTGTCCTGCAGTTCGATCTTTCCAAGAGCCTGGACGGAGCAGCCACGGACGTGCAGGCGGCCATCACTCGCGCGCAAGGGCAACTGCCGATCGACCTGCCCAGCCCGCCGACCTTTACCAAGACCAATCCTAACGACCAGCCGATCATGTATCTGCCGCTGGTGAGTAGCACCGTCACCGAGGGCCAGCTGTACGACTACGCCAACACACAGGTGGGCGAGCGCATCAGCATTCTGCCCGGCGTAAGTCAGGTTGCGGTGTACGGCACGCGGTCGGCAGTGCGGATCAAGGCCGATCCTTCAGCCATGGCGGTGCGTAACACCACGCTCGACGACCTGACGACGGCGGTGAAGAACGGCACCAGCTACACCGGCGCCGGGCAGATTGACGGGCCGCATCGTACATTTTTGCTTCAGCCGCAAGGCCAGCTCACCAGCGCGGACGACTACAACAACCTGATCATCGGGCAGACCAGCGGCGCGCCGGTGTTCCTGAAAGATGTAGCCACGGCCAAGCAGGGAGTGCAGGACGAACGCATCGACATGCGCTTCTGGGTACGCGGATATCCGGAGCCCACGGCAACGGTGGTGATCGCCGTATACCGCAGGGCAGGAGTCAACGCGGTGCAAGTCGCGAAGTCGGTGCGCAATCTGATTCCCAGCATTCAGTCGCAGCTGCCGAGCTCGGTGCTGCTGGTGTCCGCGTACGACCGCTCGCAGACGATTGTGGGCAGCATAAAAGATGTACAGACCACGCTGGCGATCGCGTTCGTGCTGGTGGTGATGGTGATCTTCATCTTCCTCGGCCGGACCACGGACACGTTGATTCCGGCGGTGGCGCTGCCGCTCTCGCTGCTGTTGACCTTCGTAGCCATGAGCCTGCTGGGCTACAGCCTGGACAACCTGTCGTTGATGGCGCTTACGCTGGCCATCGGATTCCTCGTTGACGACGCCATCGTCTTCCTGGAGAACACCGTCCGCCTGATGGAGGAGGGCCAGGGAGCGTTCGAAGCTTCATTGAACTCGGCGAAAGAGATCAGCTTCACCATTCTGGCGATGACGCTCTCGCTGGCAGCCGTGTTCATTCCCCTGGTCTTCATGAGCGGGCTGATGGGACGCATCTTTCGCGAGTTTTCCATCACCATCGTGATCTCGATTCTGGCCAGCGGAATCGTCTCGCTGACGCTGACCCCGCTGATGGCGTCGCGCATGCTTCGCGACCGCGGCGAGGGAGCGAAAAAGACGTGGATGGAGCGCGTGTTCGGCACAGTGGAACGCCGGGTGCTCGACTCCTATGGGCGGTCTCTGTGGTTCTTCCTGCGCCACCGCTGGATATCCGCGGTGACGTGGGTCCTCTGCCTGGCCGGTACCGGGTACCTCTTCTACACGGTGCCCAAGTCGTTCCTGCCGGTGGGTGACAGCTCGTTCATTCGCGGCATTCTGGTGGCGCAGGAGGGATCGTCACCGGAGCAGATGCATGCTTTGCAAGGTAAGGCGGAACAAATCATGCGCGCCAATCCGGCGGTGCGCAGCACGTTCAGCATGAGCGGAAACGGGCAGTTCCTGCCTTCGAACCAGGCGTTTCTGATCGCGTTTCTCAAGGATCCGGCGGAGCGCGCGCCGATTCAAGCCGTCGCCGGACAACTGATGGGCGGCATTGCCGGCTCGATTCCGGGAGCAATCGCTTTCATGCAGCCGAACCCGGCGCTGGAGATAAGCACCGGCGCAACCGCGAACGTGCAAGGCCAGTTCGCGTATGCGCTCTCGGGCATCGACGCCCAGCAGGTTTACGCCACGGCCGCGAAGCTGACGGCCAAAATGTATCAGTATCCGGGATTCCTGTTTGTGAACTCGGACCTTTTCAATCACACTCCCAACCTGCAGGTGGACATCCTGCGCGACCAGGCGAAGCTGTACGGCGTTTCCGAGACGCGAATCCTCACGCTGCTCCACGACGCTTATTCGCAAAATTACAGCTACCTGATCAAGAAACCGACCGACCAGTACCAGGTGATCCTGGAAGTGGCCGACGACAAGCGAGCGGACCCGCAGGACCTGAGCAAGCTGTACATCAAGAGCGATGACGGCCAGCGGATGGTCCCGCTCAGCGCGCTAACCACGTGGCATTCGACCATCGGGCCGCAGTCGGTTAATCACATCAACCAGTTCACCAGCGTGACCCTGTTCTTCAACCTGAAGCCGGGATACGCGGTGGGGCCGGCAACGCAGTTCGTGGAGCAGGCGGCGCGGCAGATTCTTCCGCCTGACGTTCAGGGAGGATTCCAGGGACAAGCGCTGACCTTCCGCAATACGGTTTCCGATCTCGCGATCCTGATGCTGGTTGCGGTGTTCGTCATGTACGTGATTCTTGCGATCCTCTACGAGAGCTACCTGCATCCGCTGACGGTGCTTTCGTCGCTACCGGTGGCGCTGCTGGGCGGGCTGCTGACGCTCTGGCTCTTCGGGGCGGAAGCTTCGCTTTACGCATACATCGGGATGTTCATGCTGATGGGCATCGTGAAGAAGAACGGGATCATGATCGTGGACTTCGCGGAACAGCGCGTGCGGCAGGGCGTCCCTGACGACCAGGCAATTCACGACGCCAGCATGCAGCGCTTCCGGCCAATCATCATGACCACCATGGCAGCGTTGCTGGGCGCGTTGCCGATCGCGCTGGGATACGGCGCGGACGGCTCGTCGCGGCGGCCGCTGGGGCTGGTGGTGATCGGCGGGCTGGTGGTCTCGCAGTTCGTCACGCTCTACGTGACGCCCGCGATCTACCTGTACCTGGAGGAGTTTCAGGAAAAGGTGCTCAACCGCTTCTCATTCTTCCGCTCGGACCGGTTGGCGATGCCGGCAACGCAGCGGGCTTTCGCAATGCAGGATGGAGATTGATTTATGTTTCGGAACTTTTATAAAAGCAAACTTGCAGCGCTCGTGCCGATGGCTGCATTGATTCTGAGCGGCTGCGTGGTAGGCCCGAACTACAAGAGGCCGGCGGTTGACGTTCCCACCGTCTACCGGCAGCCGGCGGATGAGCCGAACGACCAGGCGGCGAAGCCATCGGGTAATCAGGTGGCTCCCACCCCGTCGGCTGCGAACAAGGATGCAGTCTCGCTCGGCGATGAGAACTGGTGGGAAGTCTTCCAGGACAAGGAGCTGCAGAACCTGATCCGCACGGCTCTCAAGAACAACTACGACGTTCGCATCGCGGCCACGCGGGTGCTCGAAGCACAGGCGCAACTGGGGATCACGCGCGCGGACCAGTTGCCTTCGTTGTCCGTCGGCGGAAACATCACGGGCGAGCAGAGCCCGGCCAGCGGACCGATTCCCTCCTTCCAGACCACTTTTGGCCAGGTAAATGCCGTAGGATCGTGGAATCTGGATTTCTGGGGACGGTACCGGCGCGCCACGGAGGCGGCGCGCGCCAACCTGCTGGCTTCGGAATGGGCGCAGAAGCAGGTGATGTCAACGCTGGTGGCCAGCGTGGCCACGGACTATTTTGTGCTTCGCCAGCTGGACCTGGAACTCGAGATCTCGCGAAGCACGTTGGGCTCGCGGCGGGACTCGCTGCAACTGGTGCAGACGCTGGAGCAACACGGCATCAATTCCCTGCTGGATGTGCGCCAATCGGAACAACTGGTATACACCGCGGCCGCCGAGGTCCCCGATCTCGAGCGCCAGATCGCGCAGGAGGAGAATGCGATCAGCGTTCTTCTCGGCAGAAATCCCGGAGATATTCCACGGGGGCTCAAGCTGACGGAAGAGCCGCACGCGCCCGAGGTGCCGGTGGGATTGCCTTCTTCGCTGCTGGAGCGGCGGCCGGATATCCGTGAAGCCGAACAAAACCTGATCGCCGCGAACGCGCAGATCGGCGTGGCCCGCGCGGCGTACTTTCCCCAGATCTCGCTCACCGGCGCCGGAGGCTACCAAAGCACGGCACTGACCAGCCTGTTCACCGGCCCGGCGGGCTTGTGGAACCTGGTGGGCGGACTGTCGCAACCCATCTTTCAGGGAGGCCGGCTCAAATCGAATGTTCGATTCTCGGAAGCACAGCGCGAGCAGTTCCTGCTGACTTACCAGCAGACGATTCAGGGCGCGTTTCGCGACGTCTCCAACGCGCTGGTCGCTTATCGCAAGAACCGCGAGTTCCGGATCGAGCAGGAGCACCTGGTGGAAGCGGCGCAAGACGCGGCGCGTCTTTCGGAAGTCCGCTTCAAGGCCGGAACCGCCGACTATCTTGAAGTGCTGACCAACAACACCAACTACTTCTCAGCGGAATTGACGCTGGCCCGGGCCCAGGGCAACGAACTCACGGCGCTGGTGCAGCTGTACCAGGCACTGGGAGGCGGGTGGAAACTGTAAACTGCGCGCCCAGGCTGGTGAAGCCGCCCGATGGCAGTGAGGGTCGCCTGATCTCATCTTGAAAGACCCGACGAGAAAAGGTACAACGACTCCATGGAGCCGAGAGGCGCACTGAGCGATTACCTGGCTGCGGAACGGACGCTGCTGGCCTGGATCCGCACCGGGCTGGCCCTGATGGGATTCGGGTTCGTGGTGGCCCGCTTCGGCCTTTTCCTGCAGCAGCTTCAGTTGCTGCAACACTCGCCTTCGCCGCCGACCTACGGCCTGTCACGGCCTGTCATTGTGGTTTGGGACAGTGCTGATCGTGGTTGGAGTGTTCGTGAACGTCTTTGCGGGCTGGCGCCACACGCGCCTGGTCCGGCAGTTGGAGCAGGGCGCAGCGTTTCAGTCCCGGCAGTAGACGCAAGTTGCGGCCATCGCATTCTTTCTCGCCCTGGTTGGTCTAGCCATGGCCATCTATCTGATTACTGTCCCAGGTTCCGCGCGTTCTCAGCTCGGAAACAGCAAGGAGACATTTATGGCGACCCTCGCGGGAAACGGAATCATCGACAAGCCTACTCAGCATTCAGTCAGCGAAGCCGTGGAGAAGCTGAAGGGCATCCTGCAAGCCAAGGGAGTTACCCTGTTTACGCTGGTGGACCACAGCGGAGAAGCGGAAAAGGTGGGAATGAAGATGCGGCCGACCAAGCTTCTGATCTTTGGCAACCCAAAAGCCGGCACGCCACTGATGCTGGCGTCACCCAGCAGCGCCATCGACCTGCCGCTGAAGATTCTGGTCTGGGAAGACGCGGGAGGAAAAGTCTGGATCAGCTACAACAGTCCGGCCTATCTGCAGGAGAGGCATAACCTGCCACCGGAACTGCTGCAGAATATCGCGGTGGTCGAGGCCCTGGCGGCGAAGGCAGCGGAATAGAGACGGCTGGAATGCCAGCGACTGCGACGGAAATGCTACCGAGCCCAGTGGTTTATGCTCACTTGCCCTTGCGGCGCGCAGCCACCTTCCACCCCTCATTGACCTTGCGTTACCTTTCGACCTAAGGTTCCCCTTCAATGCTCGACTCATGGCATATGTATGTCGCCGTCGCGGCAATTTACACGGCGCTCATTCTCGGGCTTCAAGTCAAGGATAGGAAGGTTTTTTCCGAGCGGAACGGAAGACCACTGTGGGCGATTTTCGGGATTCACCTCGCCTCCCTGGTGATTCTCAGTGCGAAGCTTGCGGGTTTCTTTACACCCAAGCAATCACCTGTACGTTGTGACGTAGAAGGGGGTTGAATGGCGCGCCCTGGGTGACGATCTTAGAACTCTTATGATCCGGACAGGAGGGTTTCGGCGTTTCTGAAAGTTCCGTCATCGTCTCATGCTGAGACAGTGGCATTATCGTCCTTGGTCCAA